>BNJT01001256.1_pt1 | contig 23713 bp, 31 predicted proteins | sample 8540491 | NCBI WGS metagenome assembly BNJT01 (sample SAMD00202455, study PRJDB9452) | human saliva metagenome | host: Homo sapiens | reverse complement strand
ACCATGAGTATCATATTGAAGTTGACTGTATAAGAGTTGATTTGGAAAAGGAATTTAAACGCTAAGTAGATTGGAATGAATCCGAGCGATATAATAGTATAGCGTGTTAAAGTAGTAAAGATTTCTTTTAAGTCAAGCAGATGATGTTTCTTGATAAAAGTAAATTTCCAGTAGAACAACTACAGTTTCTGCAATAATAGTAGTAGCAATGTAGTACTCTGGTGCAAAAAAATATTATTGAAATACAAGAGACTGTTGAGTAGGATATTAGCTCCGCCACCAATAAAGTAAAAGGCTGTTAAACGATTTTCGTGGTCGTTGATGAAGATAATTTGTTTACCAAGGATTAACTCAATGGCCCAAATGATAGTACGAAAGGCGAAGATACTAGTCACAATACCAGCTTCAAGGTATTTTTCAGAAGAGTAGATGACAGTTGCGTAGTTCCCTAATACCATAATCCCAATACTGGTTGGAATGATAAGGAAATAAAAGAGGGCAGCACCTTGATTCAGAAGATTTTTATAAGATTCGTAGTCTTTCTTACCGAGATAGTAGCCGAGACGTGGAATACTGACATTGATAGCTCCACTCAGGACACTGGCAATCAACATGACGATGCTGGAAGCAATGGTATAATAAAAATATAGTTTTTCATCAGGCCCTTTGGTGATAAACATTCTATCAAGTAAGGTGTAGAGCATATTGGCATTAGCTAGAAGAAGCATAGTCATGAGCGGTTTCGATGCTTTGACTAATTCAACAAGATCAATCTTAACAAAGGAAACTTCTCGCTTAATCCAAAGAAAACTGAGTAGATAGTTGAGAACTGTCGTTGCACTCATGATGATTGCATAAGGTACGATATCATCTGCAGTTTTAACAAATGTAAAGATAGCAATCAGCATGGCAATCCGAATAATCAATGTCTTGTAAAGGATGAAGGCATAGTTTTCATAAGCCTCGTTCATCCACTCGATATAAAGGAATTGGAAGAGAGCCTGGACACCAAGTATGTAGTAGAGTTCTTTCAAATTTTCAATACTATTATCTAGGTAAATAAACAAAAAATAGATACTTGTTGTAAGGACAGAAGTAATTACAGATATATAGAATAACTTGGAAGACATAATTAATCTTATCTTTATCGTCCTTAACCTTACTGATAGCTCGAATCCCGTAGTTATATATTCAAAAGTGACTAAAAGGAATGACAAAAGCTAGCCAGGTATTTGCGGTATTAAAAATAACCGTAGTTGGATTTGCTGAGAATCCGTGTCAGATAAGGATTGGTTATCAGAGGAAAAACGATATTGAGAACATTGACTAGTAAGCTAGCCAGTGCATTAACTTTTATATTTTTCATTGTACTTTCTTTCTTGTATTGTAAAATGGTCTCTAGTATTATATCACATTCTCGCTTCATTCTTTTGATAAAATCGTAAAAATCTAGTATAATAGATAGAACTGAAAGTATGAGGTTACTAGCAATGAAAATGAAACAAATTAGTGATACAACTTTAAAAATCACGATGTCTTTAGAGGATTTGATGGATCGTGGAATGGAGATTGCTGACTTTCTCGTTCCTCAAGAAAAAACAGAAGAATTCTTTTATGCTATCTTGGATGAGTTAGAGATGCCTGATAGCTTTCTGGATACAGGTATGTTGAGCTTCCGTGTGACTCCAAAACCTGATAAGGTCGATGTCTTTGTAACCAAATCAAAGATTGACCAAAATCTAGATTTTGAAGATTTATCGGATTTACCAGATATGGAAGAATTGGCTCAAATGTCACCAGATGAGTTTATTAAAACTTTAGAAAAAAGCATCTCAGAAAAGACTAAGGATGATATCGAAGCGATTCAATCTCTAGAGCAAGTAGAAGCCAGGGAAGAAGAGCAGGAGCAGGCTGAACAAGAAGTTGAAAGCAAGAAAGAGCCTTACATCTACTACATCCTTTCTTTTTCTAAGTTAGCTGATTTGGTGGCTTTTTCAAAGACAGTGACTTTTGAGATGGAAACTTCTGAACTCTACAAGATGAATGAGCGCTATTATTTGACCATTTTAGTGGATATTGAAAATCATCCAAGTCCATATCCAGCTTGGCTGTTGGCTCGTATGCGCGAGTTTGCAGACGATAGTGATATCAGTCGTTCAGTCTTACAAGAGTATGGCCAAGTTTTGATGAATCACGATGCAGTGATCAATCTACAAAAGATTGGATAATCATTTCTGGAAAATGATTTCTAGATTTTAGGAAGAGCGAATCGTTTGATTCGTTTTTTTCTTTTTTAGACTGAAATAGTGATTTACTATAATAGGAATTTTCACAAAATTCTGTTATAATGGCTATATTAGAAAATTTCGAGGAGACAAACATGACAGTTAAAATTGCTTTACTAGGATTTGGTACCGTTGCAAGTGGTGTGCCCTTCCTCCTAAAGGAAAATGGAGAAAAAATTAATCAATCAGCGCATTCAGAGATTGAAGTTGCCAAGGTATTGGTCAAGGATGAAGATGAAAAGAATCGCTTGCTTGCAGCAGGGAATGACTTTAACTTTGTAACCAATGTAGATGATATTTTATCAGACCAAGATATTACCATTGTAGTGGAATTGATGGGGCGTATCGAGCCTGCTAAGACCTTTATCACTCGTGCCTTGGAAGCTGGAAAGCATGTTGTTACTGCTAACAAGGACCTTTTGGCTGTCCATGGTGCAGAATTGTTAGAAATCGCTAAAGCTAACAAGGTAGCACTTTACTACGAAGCAGCAGTAGCTGGTGGGATTCCAATTCTTCGTACTTTAGCAAATTCCTTGGTTTCTGATAAAATCACGCGCGTGCTTGGTGTAGTCAATGGAACTTCTAACTTCATGATGACCAAGATGGTGGAAGAAGGCTGGTCTTACGATGATGCTCTAGCGGAAGCGCAAAGACTAGGTTTTGCAGAAAGCGACCCGACAAATGACGTGGATGGGATTGATGCAGCCTACAAGATGGTTATTTTGAGCCAATTTGCCTTTGGTATGAAGGTTGCTTTTGATGATGTAGCCCACAAGGGAATCCGCAACATCACACCAGAAGACGTAGCTGTAGCTCAAGAACTTGGCTATGTAGTGAAATTGGTTGGTTCTATCGAGGAAACTCCTTCAGGAATTGCTGCAGAAGTGACTCCAACCTTCCTTCCTAAAGCGCATCCACTTGCCAGTGTGAATGGCGTAATGAACGCTGTTTTTGTAGAATCTATTGGTATTGGTGAGTCTATGTACTACGGACCAGGTGCGGGTCAAAAACCAACTGCAACAAGTGTTGTAGCGGATATTGTCCGTATCGTTCGTCGCCTGAATGATGGAACCATCGGTAAAGACTTCAACGAATACAGCCGTGACTTGGTCTTGGCTAATCCAGAGGATGTCAAAGCAAATTACTACTTCTCAATCTTGGCTCCAGACTCAAAAGGTCAGGTCTTGAAACTTGCTGAAATCTTCAACGCTCAAGATATTTCCTTCAAGCAAATCCTCCAAGATGGTAAAGAGGGTGACAAGGCACGTGTCGTTATCATTACACACAAGATTAATAAAGCCCAGCTGGAAAATGTCTCAGCTGAATTGAAGAAGGTTTCAGAATTCGACCTCTTGAATACCTTCAAGGTGCTAGGAGAATAAAATGAAGATTATTGTACCTGCAACCAGTGCCAATATCGGGCCAGGATTTGACTCGGTCGGTGTAGCTGTAACCAAGTATCTTCAAATTGAGGTCTGTGAAGAACGGGATGAGTGGCTGATTGAACACCAGATTGGCAAATGGATTCCACATGACGAACGTAATCTCTTGCTCAAAATCGCTTTGCAAATTGTACCAGACTTGCAACCAAGACGTTTGAAAATGACTAGTGATGTTCCCTTAGCGCGTGGTTTGGGTTCTTCTAGCTCTGTTATTGTTGCTGGGATTGAACTAGCCAACCAATTGGGCCAGCTCAACTTGTCAGACCATGAAAAAAATTGCAGTTGGCGACCAAGATTGAAGGACACCCTGATAATGTGGCTCCAGCTATCTATGGAAATCTCGTTGTTGCGAGCTCTGTTGACGGAGAAGTTTCAGCAATTGTAGCAGACTTCCCAAAATGTGATTTCCTAGCCTACATTCCAAACTATGAATTGCGTACTCAGAGACAGCCGTGGTGTCTTGCCTAAGAAATTGTCTTACAAGGAAGCTGTTCTTTGCCAGTTCTATCGCTAATCTTGGCGGTTGCGGCCTTGTTGGCAGGAGATATGGTGACAGCTGGACAAGCAATCGAGGGAGACCTCTTCCACGAGCGCTATCGTCAGGACTTGGTAAGAGAATTTGCGACGATTAAGCAAGTGGCCAAAGAAAATGGGGCCTATGCAACCTACCTTTCTGGTGCTGGGCCGACAGTTATGGTTTTGGCTTCTCATGACAAGATGCCAACGATTAAGGCAGAATTGGAAAAAGCAACCTTTCAAAGGAAAAACTTCATGGCTTGAAAGTTGATACCCAAAGGTGTCCGTGTCGAAGCAAAAATAAAGAATAGCAGATAGGATGGGGAAACTCTCGACGAGAGGGCTTCCTATCCTTTTTTTGAAAAGAATTCGAGTTAAAAACTTGATAAAGGAGAAATAAAGATGGCAGAAATTTATTTAGCAGGTGGTTGTTTTTGGGGCCTAGAGGAATATTTTTCAAGAATTTATGGAGTGCTAGTAACCAGTGTCGGCTACACTAATGGACAAGTCGAAACGACCAATTATCAGTTTGCTCAAGGAAACAGACCATGCAGAAACAGTTCAAGTGATTTATGATGAGAATGCAGTGTCACTTAGAGATTTTACTTTATTATTTCCGTGTTATTGATCCTCTATCCATCAATCAACAAAGGGAATGACCGTGATCGTCAGTATCGGACCGGTATATATTACCAGGATGAAGCAGACTTGCCAGCTATCTACACAGTGGTGCAGGAGCAGGAACGCATGCTGGGTCGAAAGATTGCAGTAGAAGTGGAGAAACTTCGCCACTATATTTTAGCTGAAGATTACCACCAAGACTATCTTAAGAAGAATCCTTCAGGTTACTGTCATATTGATGTGACCGATGCTGATAAGCCATTGATTGATGCTTCTAACTATGAAAAGCCTAGTCAAGAGGTATTAAAGGGCAGTTTATCTGAAGAATCCTATCGTGTCACCCAAGAAGCTGCTACGGAGGCTCCATTTACCAATGCCTATGACCAAACCTTTGAAGAAGGGATTTATGTGGATATTACGACAGGTGAGCCACTCTTTTTTGCCAAGGATAAGTTTGCCTCAGGTTGTGGTTGGCCAAGTTTTAGCCGTCCGATTTCCAAAGAGTTGATTCACTATTACAAGGATCTCAGCCATGGAATGGAGCGAATCGAAGTTCGTTCTCGGTCAGGCAATGCTCACTTGGGTCATGTTTTCACAGATGGACCTCGGGAGTTAGGTGGACTTCGTTACTGTATTAATTCTGCATCCTTGCGTTTTGTATCCAAGGATGAGATGGAAGAGGAAGGATATGGCTATCTACTGTCTTACTTAAACAAATAAAATTGAGAGGGTGGGTGCTTCCCACTTTCTTCATTTTAGAAAATAGAAGGGATTTATGAAACACTTATTATCTTACTTCAAACCCTACATCAAAGAATCGATTTTAGCACCCTTGTTCAAGCTACTAGAAGCTGTGTTTGAGCTTCTGGTTCCAATGGTGATTGCTGGGATTGTTGACCAATCCTTGCTCCAGAGAAATCAAGGACATCTCTGGATGCAGATTGGCCTGCTCCTTATCTTTGCAGTGATTGGCGTTTTAGTGGCCTTGATAGCCCAGTTTTACTCAGCCAAGGCAGCGGTAGGTTTTGCCAAGGAATTGACAAACGATCTTTATCGTCATATTTGTCTTTACCCAAGGACAGCAGAGACCGTTTGACAACTTCTAGCTTGGTGACTCGCTTGACTTCAGATACCTACCAGATTCAGACTGGTATCAACCAATTCCTGCGTCTCTTTTTGCGAGCGCCCATTATCGTTTTTGGTGCCATTTTTATGGCTTATCGAATCTTAGCTGAGCTGACTTTCTGGTTCTTAGTCATGGTTGCCATTTTGACCATTGTCATTGTAGGACTTTCTCGGCTGGTCAATCCTCTCTACAGCAGTCTAAGAAAGAAAACGGACCAACTGGTTCAAGAAACGCGCCAGCAATTGCAAGGGATGCGAGTTATTCGTGCTTTTGGACAAGAAAAACGAGAGTTACAGATTTTTCAAACTCTTAACCAATTCTATGCTAGTTTACAAGAAAAGACGGGTTTCTGGTCCAGCTTATTAACACCCCTGACCTATCTGATTGTAAATGGAACTCTCCTAGTCATTATCTGGCAAGGCTATATTTCTATTCAAGGAGGATTGCTCAGTCAAGGTGCTCTCATTGCCCTTATCAACTATCTCTTACAGATTTTGGTGGAATTGGTCAAGCTAGCCATGTTGATAAATTCTCTCAACCAGTCCTACATCTCAGCCAAGCGAATCGAGGAAGTCTTTGCCGAAACTCCAGAAGATATTCATTCAGAATTAGAACAAAAGCAAGCTACCAGTAATCAGGTTTTACAAGTCCATGAATTGACCTTTACCTATCCTGATGCAGCCCAGCCTTCTCTGAGAGATATTTCCTTTGATATGATTCAAAGGCAAATCCTTGGTATCATTGGGGGAACAGGTTCTGGTAAGTCAAGCTTGGTACAAGTCTTACTTGGTCTTTATCCAGCAGACAAGGGGAGCATTGACCTTTATCGAGATGGATCTAGTCCTCTCAATCTTGAACAGTGGCGGTCTTGGATTGCCTATGTGCCCCAAAAAGTCGAACTCTTTAAAGGAACCATTCGTTCCAACTTGACTCTAGGTTTCAATCAAGAAGTAACTGACCGAGAACTCTGGCAGGCCTTGGAAATTGCTCAAGCTAAGGATTTTGTCAGTGAAAAGGAAGGACTCTTGGATGCCCTAGTTGAGGCAGGAGGGCGAAATTTCTCAGGTGGACAAACAAAGGCTGTCTATTGCTCGCGCAGTCTTGCGTCAGGCTCCGTTCCTTATCCTAGATGATGCGACCTCGGCCCTCGACACCATCACCGAATCCAAGCTCTTGAAAGCTATCCGAGAAAATTTGCCAGACACGAGCTTAATCTTGATTTCTCAACGAACTTCAACACTTCGGATGGCAGACCAGATTCTCCTCTTGGAAAAAGGTGAGCTCCTAGCTATCGGCAAGCACGAGGACTTGATGAAATCCAGTCAAGTCTATCGTGAAATCAATGCATCCCAAAATGGAAAGGAGGACTAGCATGAGACGACAAACTGCAAATCAAACACTCACACGTTTGGCCAAAGATTTAGCAAGTCATCCCTTCCTCCTTTTTCTAGCCTTTCTAGGAACTATTGCCCAGGTTGGTTTATCGATCTACCTACCTATTCTGATTGGGCAGGTCATCGACCAAGTCCTAGTGGCTGGTTCATCACCAGTTTTTTGGCAGATTTTCATCCAGATGATCTTGGTAGTCATAGGAAATACTCTGTTACAATGGACCAATCCTCTCCTCTATAATCGCTTAATTTTCTCTTATACCAGAGACTTGCGAGAGCGAATCATCCATAAGCTCCATCGATTACCGATTGCTTTCGTGGACCGGCAAGGCAGTGGGGAGATGGTCAGTCGGGTGACCACAGACATAGAACAGTTGGCAGCTGGCTTGACCATGATTTTTAACCAATTTTTCATTGGCGTCTTGATGATTTTGGTTAGTATTCTAGCCATGCTTCAAATCCATCTCCTCATGACCCTCTTAGTCTTGCTGTTGACGCCACTATCCATGGTAATTTCACGCTTTATTGCCAAACGCTCTTACCATCTCTTTCAGAAGCAAACAGAGACAAGGGGAATTCAGACCCAGTTGATTGAAGAATCGTTGAGCCAGCAGACGATTATCCAGTCTTTTAATGCTCAGGCAGAATTTATCCAAAGGCTGCGTGAGGCTAATGACAACTACTCAAGCTACTCTCAGTCAGCCATCTTTTATTCCTCAACGGTTAATCCTTCAACTCGCTTTGTCAATGCACTCATTTATGCCCTTCTAGCTGGGGTAGGAGCTTATCGTATCATGATGGGGTCCAACTTGACCATTGGACGTTTGGTGACTTTTTTGAACTATGTTCAGCAATACACCAAGCCCTTTAACGATATTTCTTCAGTTTTGGCCGAGTTGCAAAGTGCCTTGGCATGTGCAGAGCGTGTCTATGCTGTCTTAGAAAGTCCTGAGGTGGTTGAAACAGGTAAGGAAGAGTTGACCAGTGACCAGGTTAAGGGAGCAATTTCCTTTAAACATGTTTCTTTTGGTTACAATCCTGAAAAGATTTTGATAAATGATTTATCAATTGATATTCCAGCTGGTAGCAAGGTGGCAATCGTTGGTCCGACAGGTGCTGGTAAATCAACTCTTATTAATCTCCTCATGCGATTTTATCCTATTAACTCGGGAGATATCTTGCTAGACGGGAAATCCATTTATGACTATAGTCGTGCCTCTTTACGTCAGCAGTTTGGCATGGTGCTCCAAGAAACCTGGCTCAAGCAAGGGACTATTCATGACAATATTGCCTTTGGAAATCCTGATGCTAGTCGGGAGCAGGTGATTGCTGCTGCCAAAGCAGCCAATGCAGACTTTTTCATCCAACAGTTGCCACAGGGATACGATACCAAACTGGAAAATGCAGGTGAATCTCTCTCTGTCGGTCAAGCCCAGCTCTTGACCATTGCCCGAGTTTTTCTGGCTATTCCAAAGATTCTCATTTTAGACGAGGCGACTTCCTCAATCGATACACGGACAGAAGTGCTGGTTCAGGATGCCTTTGCCAAACTCATGAAGGGTCGTACTAGCTTTATCATCGCCCACCGCTTGTCAACCATTCAGGATGCGGATTTGATTCTTGTCTTGGTGGATGGTGACATTGTTGAGTATGGCAATCATCAGGATCTCATTACTAGAAAGGGCAAGTATTACCAAATGCAGCAAGCTGCAGCTTTTAGCTCTGAATAATCCTTTCTACTTTGAAATCTTATAGACAAAAGAAGTTGCCTTTGGGTGACTTTTTTGTTACAATAACTAGAAAAATTGTTCACTGTAAATTGTCTTTTAGAAAGGAGCCTATAATGAAAGTCTATCAGCATGTAAATATCGTGACTTGTGATCAAGATTTCCATGTCTATCTAGATGGAATCTTAGCAGTTAAGGATTCTCAAATCGTCTATGTCGGTCAAGAGAAGTCAGAGATTTTAGAGCAAGCTGAGCAGATTATAGACTATCAGGGAGCCTGGATTATGCCTGGTTTGGTTAATTGTCACACCCATTCTGCTATGACAGGTCTGAGAGGAATCCGAGATGACAGCAATCTCCATGAATGGCTCAATGACTATATCTGGCCTGCAGAAGCTGAGTTTACTCCTGACATGACTACTAAGGCGGTCAAAGAAGCTCTGACAGAGATGCTTCAGTCAGGAACAACAACCTTCAACGACATGTATAATCCTAATGGAGTGGATATATCAGAGATTTATGAAGTGGTCAATGCTTCCAAGATGCGTTGTTATTTTTCACCGACCCTCTTTTCTTCAGAGGGTGAAACAGCTGCTGAGACCATTGCTAGAACACGAGCCATCATCGAGGAAATCTTAGGATATGAAAATCCAAATTTCAAGGTTATGGTAGCTCCGCATTCTCCTTATAGCTGTAGTAAAGATTTGCTGGAAGAGAGCTTCGAAATGGCAAAAGAGCTGGACATTCCCATCCATATCCATGTGGCGGAGACCAAGGAGGAGTCGGGCATTCTCCTGAAACGCTACGGCAAACGTCCCCTCGCTTTTCTAGAAGAACTGGGTTACTTAGATCATCCGTCTGTCTTTGCTCATGGGGTCGAACTAAACGAGCGAGAAATTGAACGCTTGGCATCCTCTCAAGTGGCTATTGCCCACAACCCTATCAGTAACCTCAAACTGGCATCAGGAATCGCTCCAATCATTCAACTCCAAAAAGCAGGAGTAGCAGTAGGAATTGCGACAGATTCGGTTGCTTCCAATAACAATCTAGATATGTTTGAGGAAGGACGGACAGCAGCACTACTACAGAAAATGAAGAGCGGAGATGCCAGTCAATTTCCTATAGAAACAGCTCTCAAGGCGCTGACAATCGAAGGGGCTAAGGTTCTTGGAATGGAAAATAAAATAGGAAGTCTGGAAGTTGGCAAGCAGGCAGATTTTCTGGTCATCCAACCTCAAGGGAAAATTCATCTCCAACCTCAGGCAAATATGCTCTCTCATCTTGTCTATGCAGTCAAATCCAGTGATGTTGATGATGTTTATATTGCTGGAGAACAGGTTGTTAAGCAAGGTCAAGTCCTGACAGTAGAACTTTAGAAGAAAAATCACGAAAAAATTTTAAAAAAAGTTTGCAAAAATCTTGCATTCTTTTTTTGACTATGCTATACTTATATACGGTTTGAAAAAACTGCCTAAGACAGTAGGGGAGCTCGACTCATAAGTATCCTACCGAGGACAAAACGTATCATGTAAAAAGAAGCGTATTGTACTTTCGTGTCTAGGTTTGGGCGCGTTTTTCTTTTGGAAAAATTCCCCAAGCAAAATAATTACGGAGGTGAACACACTAATGAGTGAAGCAATTATTGCTAAGAAAGCGGAACTAGTTGACGTAGTAGCTGAGAAAAATGAAAGCTGCTGCATCTATCGTCGTTGTAGACGCTCGTGGTTTGACAGTTGAGCAAGATACAGTTCTTCGTCGTGAGCTTCGTGGAAACGAAGTTGAGTATAAAGTCATTAAAAACTCAATCTTGCGTCGTGCAGCTGAAAAAGCTGGTCTTGAAGATCTTGCATCAGTATTTGTTGGACCATCTGCAGTAGCATTTTCTAACGAAGATGTTATCGCACCAGCGAAAATCTTGAACGACTTTTCTAAAAACGCTGAAGCACTTGAAATCAAAGGTGGTGCAATCGAAGGCGCTGTCGCATCTAAAGAAGAGATTCTTGCACTTGCAACTCTTCCAAACCGCGAAGGACTTCTTTCTATGCTCCTTTCTGTACTTCAAGCGCCAGTGCGCAACGTTGCTCTTGCAGTCAAAGCGGTTGCAGAAAGCAAAGAAGACACAGCTTAATCTTAAGCTACGCAGCGTAGCCTAGCTACGAAAAAACTATTATAAAATTTAAAACTTATTTGGAGGAAATAACAATGGCATTGAACATTGAAAACATTATTGCTGAAATTAAAGAAGCTTCAATCCTTGAATTGAACGACCTTGTAAAAGCTATCGAAGAAGAATTTGGTGTAACTGCAGCTGCTCCTGTAGCTGTTCTTTGCTGACTAGTCTTTGCTGACGCTGGTCTTTGCTAAAGATTCATTCGACGTTGAATTGACATCTGCAGGCGACAAAAAAGTTGGCGTTATCAAAGTTGTACGTGAAATCACAGGTCTTGGTCTTAAAGAAGCTAAAGAACTTGTTGACGGTGCACCAGCACTTGTTAAAGAAGGCGTTGCAACTGCAGAAGCTGAAGAAATCAAAGCTAAATTGGAAGAAGCTGGAGCTTCAGTTACTCTTAAATAATAGAGCAACTACATTAGTAGCTTAAAAACATGATTAAACCGCTATTCTTAGGAGTAGCGGTTTTTCTTTTTGTCGAGCAAGGGGCAAAAAAGGGAAAGGAATCTTTGAAAAGTGAGGAGAGTTAGATTGAAAGAATCATATTGGTAAAATCGAAATGATGGATATTTGTATCATGTCATAAATCGTTATCAAACGATAATATTGATTTTTTTACAAAATAAGAGTATAATTTATAAAAATGAGTGTTTCACTCAATTTTTGTGAAATTAAGGAGTAAAGAAAATGGTTGTTGAAGCAATTATAACGAAATTAAGGAAACCAAGTCGTTGGTTTGAATCTAAATCATCTTTATTTCCAAGAGGTGTGGGGAGAGATTTTTCTGGAGTTATTACAGAAGTTGGAAATGAAGTAACTAGGTTTTCAGTAGGAGATAAGGTGTTTGGAACAATGATTAGTGATCCTGGTTTGGGAACTAAGAGGGGAGCTTTAGCAACAGAAATTTGTGTCAATGAATCAGAAATTGTATTGAAACCAGAGATGATCGACATGACTCACGCAGCTACTATGGGAGTAGCTGCTCTAACAGTGGGTGGTGCTTTTAGAAAGATTGAGCTAAACTCTAAAGATGTTGTAGTTATTTCAGCTGCAGCAGGAGGTATTGGAAGTATCGCAGTACAGTATGCAGTTGCTAAGGGGGCAACAGTGATCGGAATCGCAAGTAAGAAAAATGCAGAGTATTTGAAGTCTTTAGGTGCCATACCAGTAAGTTACGAAGAGAATATCAAGAAGGCTCTTCTATCAGCTAGTCCAACGCCTATTACAAAATTTTTGGATTGTTATGGATCTGATTATGTTAGATTGGCTTTTAGTTTAGGTTTGAAGGGAACAGCTATTGGGACATTAGTACCTTCACCCTATGTTATGATAAAAGGTGCTCAGTTTACTGGTCCGAGACATTCTACATACGATGATTTTAGCACTTTATCTGAAATGGTCTCAGACGGGAAGGTTCAGCTGAAAATTGATCAAGTGTATGACTTTTCTCTAAAGTCAGTTAGAGAAGCCTATCGTAGTCTGAAAATGGGACACAGTCGAGGCAAAAAAGTCGTAAAAGTAAGAGAGTAGAAGAGAGGTGCTAGCGATGGAAAGTTTAGAACAAAAGTATGCTCAGACGTTAGAAGTTAGCAACTTGAGCTTGAAACAACGTCGAGTATTATTATCAAGCTTAAAATTATTCTCAGAAATTGGATTTGAGAAATACAACGTCCAGCCTTATTGCTGAACGCGCTGGAGTGTCAGAAGGAACTGTTTTTAGTTACTTTAAAAACAAAGGAAGGTATCTTAGAAGCCATTTTATCTACTTTTCTAGAACAGGTTATTCCAGAAGTAATTGCGTATTTCTCAGAAAAAAAATTCACAGTAGATCAAGAAACTTTTCCCTTCTTTTTAAAAAGTATTGTTCGAGATAGGCTCTTTTTCATTCAGGAGAATCAAATGCATGTTAAAATTCTCTTGGGGCGTTCTTTTATTGATAAAAATCTTTCTATCCAGTTAGGAAATATTATTGTTCAATCTATAATAGAACCAATTAGCCCTGTTTTAAATCAATTTAAAGAAAAAAGACTTATTCTAAATTGGTCAAATGAAAGAATTGTTCGATACATTTTAGCATTGAGTTTTTCTTATCTTATTCCCATGATGTTGAATGATGAAGGAACTATAAACATAGATGAAGCAGTTGATGAGATTGTTGAATGTTTGTCATCTGCCCTTAATGAAAGTAAAAATAAATTCTGATGTTAAAACTCACTGTTAATGGTGAGTTTTTTTGATTCAACATAAAAAAACCCCCAATCGTAACGATTGAGGATTGAGCAAATGAATTTTAAACAATACCTTTAATATCATAGCATTGGCTACATTAGTATACTGCCATCTATTCATCTGATAATAGGGATTTTATCATCCAGATATTCATAGCTGGGTGGCCGGCGGCGTTAGAAAGTGGTTGTTGTAATGCTGTAAAACCATAGTGTTGATAGATGGCCACAGCCGTAGTCAGTTCAGTAGAGGTCTCTAGATAAAGCTGTTCATAACCAGCTAAGCTGGCTTCCTGGAATATCCGCTTTATCAACCTGCTGGAATAACCTTTGCCACGGCTATTTTTAGTGACATACAGTTTTTGTAATTCAGCAATCTTATCGGACACAGGTGCAAAGCCACCGCAGCCAACCAGCTGACCTTCATCTTCCAGAACAAAGTAAGCTGCTCTCTCTTGCTGTTGATAATAGTCGGCCAAATGATCTAGATGAGAATCAAAGTAGACAGTTCCTGGTTTGTCAAGCCCGAATTCTTCTAGGCTAGCTCGAATGAGCTGCGCTACAGCTGAATTGTCTCTTACTTCCATCGGCCGTAAGTTCATCATTTGTCCTCCGATAGGATGTATCGACTAATTAAACAATACCTTGTGCGATCATAGCATTTGCTACATTTTCAAAGGCAGCAATGTTAGCTCCTGCAAGGTAGTCTTTATCAAGGCCGTATGTTTCTGAAGTTGTTTTAGCTGTGTTGAAGATGTTTGTCATGATATCTTTGAGACGTCCATCAACTTCTTCACGAGTCCATGAGAGGCGAAGGCTATTTTGACTCATTTCAAGGGCTGAAACGGCTACACCACCAGCGTTGGCAGCTTTTGCAGGCCCGTAGAAGATACCATTTTCTTTGTAAACTTTGATGGCATCAAGGTCGCTCGGCATGTTGGCACCTTCAGATACGCAGATAACTCCTTGAGCAACCAAACGTTTAGCTGCTTCACCGTTGATTTCGTTTTGAGTAGCACATGGAAGAGCGATGTCATAGTTTCCAGCGTAAGTCCATACAGAACCTTCGTGATATATTGCAGTTGATTTTTCAGCAGCATACTCAGTCAAGCGAGCACGACGTTTTTCTTTAACATCTACTAAAAGATCGAAGTCGATTCCGTTTTCATCGATGACATAACCATTTGAGTCAGATACAGAGATAACCGTTGCACCAAGTTCAGTTGCTTTTTGAAGAGCATATTGAGCAACGTTACCAGAACCTGAAATAACCACTTTCTTACCAGCAAAGCTGTTACCGTTAGCTTTAAGCATTTCTTCAGTGTAGTAAACCAAACCGTAACCAGTTGCTTCTGGACGAATCAAGCTACCACCAAATCCAAGAGGTTTACCAGTCAAGACACCAGCATCAAATTGGTTAAGGCGTTTGTATTGACCATAAAGGTAACCAATTTCACGTCCACCAACACCGATATCACCAGCAGGTACGTCCAGTGATGGTCCGATGTGTTTTTGCAATTCAGTCATGAAGCTTTGGCAGAAGCGCATCACTTCAGCATCTGTTTTACCTTTAGGATCGAAGTCTGATCCACCTTTACCTCCACCGATAGGAAGTCCAGTCAAGACGTTTTTAAAGATTTGTTCAAATCCGAGAAATTTTAAAATCCCTTGGTTTACAGTTGGGTGGAAACGAAGTCCGCCTTTGTATGGTCCAACAGCTGAGTTGAATTGAACACGGTAGCCACGGTTTACTTGAACTTTTCCATCACGGTCAACCCAAGGAACACGGAAAGAAATCACGCGCTCAGGTTCAGTAATACGTGCCAAGATATTTTCTTCGATATACTCAGGGTGTTTTTCAAATACAGGTTCTAAAGTGTTGAAATTCTTCAACAGCTTGGAGGAACTCAGCCTCGTGACCGTTACGAGCTTTTACAGTTTCAAACACGCTTTGGATATATTCTTTAGCAGATGTCATATCGTTCTCCTTAAATTCTAATTTAATTATGTGTGTCATTATAGCAGAATTTTTTTTAACTGTAAAGAGAAAAAACAAAAATTTTCTAAAAATTCTATCAATTTAGTTTTGAGACTTTTTAAAAATAGATAAAAAACGAACCTTTTTCTTGTAAATATCTTTCTCAAAGAGAAAATCTGAAAATATGGTATAATATTAGCAATAAAAGGAATCTGGAGGATCAGAATCATGGTATCAACGAAAACGCAAATTGCTGGTTTTGAGTTTGACAATTGTTTGATGAATGCAGCAGGTGTGGCTTGTATGACGGTAGAGGAGCTGGAAGGGGTTAAAAACTCAGTGGCAGGAACTTTTGTGACTAAGACAGCGACCTTGGACTTTCGTCAGGGAAACCCTGAGCCACGCTATCAAGATGTTCCACTTGGTTCTATCAACTCTATGGGCTTGCCAAATAATGGCTTAGACTATTATTTGGACTATCTTTTGGATTTGCAGGAAAAAGAGCCGAACCGAACTTTCTTCTTATCTCTAGTCGGCATGTCTCCAGAGGAAACTCATACTATCTTGAAAAAAGTCCAAGAGAGTGATTTTCGTGGTTTGACTGAGCTAAACCTCTCATGTCCAAATGTTCCGGGTAAACCTCAGATTGCCTATGATTTTGAGACAACAGACCGGATTTTGTCAGAAGTATTTGCTTACTTTACAAAACCTCTTGGAATTAAATTGCCACCATATTTTGACATTGTTCACTTTGACCAGGCGGCAGCTATTTTCAACAAGTATCCGCTCAAGTTTGTCAACTGTGTGAACTCTATCGGGAACGGCCTTTATATAGAAGATGAGTCCGTCGTTATCCGTCCTAAAAATGGTTTCGGTGGAATCGGTGGAGAGTACATCAAACCAACTGCTTTAGCCAATGTTCATGCCTTTTATCAACGCTTAAATCCTCAAATCCAAATCATTGGAACAGGTGGCGTTTTGACTGGTCGTGATGCCTTTGAACATATCCTCTGTGGAGCGAGTATGGTGCAGGTAGGGACCACCCTTCACAAAGAAGGAGTCGAAGCTTTTGACCGTATTACTAATGAACTGAAAGCAATCATGGCAGAAAAAGGGTACGAGAACCTAGAAGATTTCCGTGGGAAATTGCGCTATATCAATTAAATGAACTAAAAATTCAGAAGAAAGGAGAGAAGATGCTAGCCATTGAAGAAAGTCAGAAGCTGACTTTATCAACTTTACCTAACCTGAGCCTATTTACTGGGACAGATCAGGGGCAGTTTGAAGTTATAAAGAGTCAAGTGTTGAAACAGATTGGTTATGATTCTGCTGACCTCAACTTTGCCTACTTTGATATGAAAGAAGTAGTTTACAAGGATGTGGAACTGGAGTTGGTTAGTCTCCCTTTCTTTGCAGATGAAAAAATCGTGATATTAGATCATTTTGTCGATATCACAACTGCTAAAAAGCGTTTTTTGACAGATGATGAGCTCAAGTCATTTGAGGAATACCTTGACAATCCTTCTCCAACAACCAAGTTGTTAATTTTTTCAGAAGGAAAGCTGGATAGCAAAAGACGGTTGGTCAAATTACTTAAGCGTGATGCCAAGGTCTTTGATGCAGTAGAATCCAAAGAACAAGAACTGCGCCAGTATTTTCAAAAGTGGAGTCAGAAACAAGGTCTGCAGTTTGCTAATCATTCTTTTGAAAATCTCCTTATCAAATCTGGTTTTCAATTTAGCGAAATCCAGAAAAATCTTCTCTTTTTACAGTCCTATAAGGAAGACTCTGTTATCGAGGAAGAGGATATTGTCAACGCTATTCCCAAGACCTTACAGGACAATATTTTTGATTTAACTCAGTTTATTCTGACTAAAAAGATGGATCAGGCGCGTGATTTGGTTAGAGATTTGACCTTGCAAGGGGAAGATGAAATCAAACTGATTGCAGTCATGCTAGGACAATTTCGGACTTTTACTCAGGTGAAAATTTTGTCGGAGTCTGGGCAAACAGAATCGCAGATTGCAAGTAGTTTAGGCAGTTTTCTGGGACGCAATCCTAATCCTTATCAGATTAAGTTTGCGCTGAGAGATTCACGAGGACTTTCCTTGAGCTTTTTGAAGCAAGCTCTTTCCTATTTGATTGAGACAGACTATCAGATTAAGACAGGTCTTTATGAAAAAGGTTTCCTTTTTGAAAAGGCACTCTTACAGATTGCTAGTCAGGTAGATTGAACCTATTTTTGAAACTACAACCCGCGTCAGGGTTATCTTGTCGTGGGTTTCTCAGTGATTTGCTCATCTTTAAGCAAAAAACTTGAAAAAAGTGAATGTTTGCGTTATCATTTTCATATAGAAAGAAAAAGAGGTATTACAGATGGCTATTATCTTACCAGATCTTCCATATGCATACGACGCTTTGGAACCATACATCGATGCGGAAACAATGCACTTGCACCATGACAAACACCATCAAACTTATGTCAACAATGCCAATGCAGCTCTTGAAAAACACCCTGAAATCGGTGAAGACCTTGAAGCTTTGCTTGCTGACGTAGAATCTATCCCAGCTGATATCCGTCAAGCGCTCATTAACAATGGTGGTGGACACTTGAATCACGCTCTTTTCTGGGAATTGATGACTCCTGAGAAAACAGCTCCTTCAGCAGAACTTGCAGCAGCAATCGATGCAACATTTGGTTCATTTGAAGAATTTCAAGCAGCCTTCACTGCGGCAGCAACAACTCGTTTTGGTTCAGGATGGGCATGGTTGGTTGTTAACAAAGAAGGTAAACTTGAAGTGACTTCAACAGCAAACCAAGACACACCAATCTCAGAAGGTAAAAACCAATCTTGGGCTTGGACGTTTGGGAACATGCTTACTATGTGAAATATCGCAACGTGCGTCCTGACTACATCAAAGCTTTCTTCTCAGTGATTAACTGGAACAAAGTAGATGAATTGTACGCAGCTGCTAAATAATGATATACGGAGGGAAGAATTGTTCTTCTCTTTTTAAGGTTATATGATTCTGGTCTGACAAAATCGTCAGACTTTTTTCATTTTTTAAGAGAAACGTGCTAAGTGCTAGAAATTATGGTAGAATAAAGTATTAAGTAATCGTGGAAAAAGGATATCTATGCGAAAAGAAATTGCACCTGAATTATACAACTATAACAAGTTTCCTGGTCCTGAGTTCCATTTACATGGGGACAAGGTCGAAACGGAAGGGATAGCTTTTTCCTTGGTGGAAAATATCAAGGATGCATTTGATGTGACGGCTTTTAATCAGCGTTTTTCAGAAGTCTTAACCAAGTTTGATTATATCGTGGGAGACTGGAGCAACGAACAGCTTCGCCTACGAGGTTTTTACAAGGATGACCGAACAGAAGAAAAACTTGAAAAAATCAGTCGTTTACAAGACTATCTTTTAGAGTATTGTAGTTATGGTTGTGCCTATTTTGTCCTAGAAAATGAAGCCCCTAAACGAGCATCATTTGATAAGAAAATGCGTAATAAGGAAGAAGACCAGCCTTCTAAAAAAGGAAAGAAACCGACTCAAACCAAACGAAAACCGAATACAGATAAGAAATAGACGTCGTCAAAAAGACCAGCATTCTCAGAAAGAGGATAAGGGACAACGTCATTTTGTCATTCGTCAGAAGTGAGTAGAGAATAAGGAGAAGAAATGAAACCGTCAATTTATAGTTTAACACGTCAAACCATGCAGGAATGGGTCTTGGAGCAGGGAGAGAAGAAATTCCGTGCAGATCAAATTTGGGAATGGCTCTATCGTAAACGTGTCCAGTCATTTGAAGAAATGACCAACCTTTCCAAGGATTTGATTGCTAAGCTCAATGACCAGTTTGTGGTCAATCCCTTGAAGCAACGTATTGTTCAAGAGTCTGCTGATGGTACCGTTAAATATCTTTTTGAGTTGCCTGATGGTATGTTGATTGAAACAGTACTGATGCGTCAACACTATGGTTTGTCAGTCTGTGTGACCACTCAGGTCGGATGTAATATCGGTTGTACCTTCTGTGCTTCTGGTTTGATTAAGAAACAACGTGACCTTAATAATGGGGAAATTGTAGCGCAAATCATGCTGGTGCAGAAATACTTTGATGAGCGTGGGCAAGACGAACGTGTCAGTCATATCGTTGTCATGGGTATCGGTGAGCCTTTTGATAACTACAACAATGTCTTGAATTTCGTTCGTACCATCAACGATGACAAGGGAATGGCTATCGGTGCTCGTCACATCACGGTTTCAACCTCAGGTTTGGCCCATAAAATTCGTGACTTTGCTAATGAAGGGGTTCAGGTCAATCTTGCCGTTTCCCTTCACGCACCTAACAATGAATTGCGCTCAAGCATCATGAAGATTAACCGTGCCTTTCCGATTGAAAAACTCTTTGCGGCTATTGAGTACTACATCGAAACAACCAATCGCCGTGTGACCTTTGAATACATCATGCTGAATGAAGTCAATGATGGTGTTGAACAAGCCTTGGAGTTGGCTGAATTGCTCAAGAACATCAAGAAATTGTCTTATGTAAACTTGATTCCCTATAACCCAGTTAGTGAACATGACCAATATAGCCGTAGTCCTAAAGAGCGCGTGATGGCCTTCTATGATACGCTTAAGAAAAAAGGGGTCAACTGTGTCGTTCGTCAAGAGCATGGTACAGATATTGATGCGGCTTGTGGACAATTGCGCTCTAACACAATGAAACGTGACCGCCAGAAAGCAGTCGCAGCAGTCAATCCATAAAATGACTAGAAAAAGAGAATTTCTCTTGAGATTGGGAGTTGCTATTTACAGCATCTGCATTGTCTGCTTTTGTTTTATTCCTCAACATCAACTTCCTACAGGAGTGGAAACTCTAGGTATTCAGTATCTTGGACGCCTGGTTTTTCTTTTGACTCCTTTAAACTCCCTTTGGAATCTGGGAGAAGTGACTAGTTTGGGACAAGTCATTTGGATTTTTTTGCAAAATATCCTTAATGTCTTATTGCTTTTTCCTTTGGTCTTTCAGCTCCTCTATTTGTTTCCTTGCTTAAGACAGACAAAAAAAGTCATTGTTTTCAGTTTTCTCTTAAGTCTTGGAATCGAGTGTACGCAGTTGGTTTTAGATTTTTTCTTTGATTTTAATCGCGTCTTTGAGATTGATGATTTGTGGACCAATACCTTGGGTTGCTATCTGGCTTGGCTCCTCTATAAACGATTACATAAAAACAAGATAAGGAATTAAAATGAGTATTTTAGAAGTTAAAAATCTGAGTCACGGTTTTGGTGACCGTGCAATTTTTGAAGATGTGTCCTTCCGTCTTCTCAAAGGAGAACATATCGGTCTGGTCGGTGCCAATGGTGAAGGGAAATCAACCTTTATGAGCATTGTGACTGGTAAGATGTTGCCAGATGAAGGGAAGGTTGAGTGGTCCAAATATGTGACTGCTGGTTACTTGGATCAGCACTCCGTTCTCGCTGAAGGCCAGTCAGTGCGTGATGTTCTCCGTACAGCTTTTGATGAGCTTTCAAAGCGGAAGCCCGAATCAATGACCTCTATATGGAAATGGCTGAAGAAGGAGCGGATGTTGATGCTCTCATGGAAGAAGTTGGCGAACTTCAAGACCGTCTGGAGAGTCGTGATTTCTATACCTTGGATGCTAAGATTGATGAAGTAGCGCGTGCTCTTGGTGTCATGGACTTTGGTATGGATACAGATGTAACCTCTTTGTCAGGTGGGCAAAGAACCAAGGTGCTTTTGGCTAAACTTCTCCTTGAAAAGCCGGATATCTTGCTTTTGGACGAGCCGACCAACTACTTGGATGCTGAGCATATTGACTGGCTTAAGCGCTATCTTCAAAACTATGAGAATGCCTTTGTTCTTATTTCACACGATATTCCATTCCTAAATGATGTTATCAATATTGTTTATCATGTGGAAAATCAACAGCTGACGCGTTACTCTGGTGACTACTACCAGTTCCAAGAAGTCTATGCCATGAAGAAATCTCAGCTAGAGGCTGCCTACGAACGTCAGCAAAAAGAAATTGCAGACCTCAAGGACTTTGTTGCCCGAAACAAAGCGCGTGTTGCAACACGAAACATGGCTATGTCTCGTCAGAAGAAATTGGATAAGATGGATATTATCGAACTCCAAAGTGAGAAACCAAAACCATCCTTTGATTTCAAACCAGCTCGTACACCAGGGCGCTTTATATTCCAAGCCAAGGATTTGCAGATTGGTTATGACCGACCTCTTACTAAGCCATTAAACCTTACCTTTGAACGCAATCAAAAGGTTGCTATTATCGGTGCAAATGGTATTGGAAAAACGACCCTCTTGAAGTCTCTCTTGGGGATTATTCCGCCAATCGCTGGGGAAGTTGAACGCGGTGACTACCTAGAACTCGGTTATTTTGAACAAGAAGTAGAAGGTGGCAATCGTCAAACACCACTTGAAGCTGTCTGGAATGCCTTTCCAGCTCTCAACCAAGCTGAAGTCCGTGCAGCCCTTGCTCGTTGTGGTTTGACAACCAAACATATCGAAAGTCAAATTCAGGTCTTGTCAGGTGGGGAACAAGCCAAGGTGCGTTTCTGTCTCTTGATGAATCGTGAAAACAACGTTTTAGTACTTGACGAGCCGACCAACCACTTGGATGTGGATGCCAAGGATGAACTCAAACGCGCTCTCAAAGAATATAAGGGATCTATTCTTATGGTCTGCCACGAACCAGACTTCTATGAAGGCTGGATGGACCAAATCTGGGATTTTAATAATTTAACTTAAGAATGAGAGTAAAAGAAATACAGTATCGAATGTGGATACTGTATTTTTTGTTTTTGTACTCAATGAAAACCAAAGAGCAAACTAGGAAGCTAGCCGCAGGTTGCTCAAAACACAGTTTTGAGGTTGTGGATAGAACTGACAAAGTCAGTAACATATATACGGTAAGGCGACGCTGACGTGGTTTGAAGAGATTTTCGAAGAGTATTAAGGTTTAAAATTGTAGTCTTTCACCACTTCGATGCTATCGATAGTAATAGCAGTAGTTGGCTTGTCTTTTTCATCTTTCAGCTTTAGCAATTTTATCTACAACATCCATACCGTCAATCACTTGCCCAAATACTGGGTGTTTGCCATCTAGACTAGGATTTCCACCTTCTTTGTAGGCTTCGATAATTTTCTTTGGATACTTGCTTGTAGGGAGTTTAGCAGAGGTATCTGTAGAGTTTTGGTTGATAAAGAACTGGCTACCATTGGTGTTTGGTTGACCAGTATTAGCCATAGAAAGAGCACCACGGATGTTATAGAGATAAGGAGTAATTTCATTCTTGAAACCAGTTCCCTTGTCTTTTGTCTTATCCTTGTCATGCCAGATAGACTGACCACCTGTACCATCTCCCTTTGGATCTCCAGTTTGGACCATAAAGCCATCGATAACACGGTGGAAGGTAATGCCGTTATAATAGCCTTCTTTGGCATGAGTAAGGAAGTTTTCAACCGCTAGAGGAGCGAGTTTAGGGAAGAGTTTAATGCGGATATCACCTAGGCTTGTGTGGAGAATGACTTCAGCTTCGTCTTTAGCAACTTCCTTGGAAAGTTGCGGGAAATTGGCATTCTCGTTTGTTAAAGCATCGTTCAAGTCTTTGGCAGATTGGGCAGCTGCTTTAGAACTTTCTTCAGCAGCAAGACTGGAATCAACATAGTCATCACCACGCAGACTGCGTTGGATACTGCTACATCCAGCTAAAGCTACAGTTGATAGTAAAAGAAGGGTTGCTAGTTTTTTCATTCTGATCCTCTCAAAAATTCATTTCTACCATTGTACCCTAAAAGGAAGGGGATTTCAAATATTAGTGACAAGGTAGTTTAAGAGAAGGTCAAGCAAAAAGTCGTTTGATTAGAGATTCTTTTTTTGATGTCGGTCGATAATGTCCTGGTACTGTTCTAGTATATGCTCTCCCTTTGGAGTCAATTTGTAGCCACGAATCGAAAAGTGACTTGCTAATTCTTCTTCTGAAAAGTTGTCATGAAGGGCTTGGTCCAGATCTGCAGCCTTCATCTTAGATAGTCCTCTAATTCCCTTGTTTTTTTCAGAATATTCTTTTTCATTGTAGCATTCAGATGGTCAAGTGAATCAAAAAGCAGTTTCAATGACAGCATAACCTTTTTTTCCACCAGAGTTTTTTTAGATGTTTTGGGGTATCAATGCCATAAGTGTA
>BNJT01000692.1_pt1 | contig 23729 bp, 36 predicted proteins | sample 8540491 | NCBI WGS metagenome assembly BNJT01 (sample SAMD00202455, study PRJDB9452) | human saliva metagenome | host: Homo sapiens | reverse complement strand
TAGTCTTGATTTCTTTCTTTTTTTGGCTTTCTTGGTCAAGGAGACATCGCACTGCGGGAATCTTGCTTGTCAGGTAGCTCGTCAGTTGGAAGTCGTCTACTGAGGATTGAGATCGACTTCGTAGACGGTTTGGCATCGTGATTCACCAGCACCGCTGGTATCTACAGAGACAAGGTCAGACTCAGTGCAAAATCGATCCAGCGCGACCTGGATAGTATCCAGGCGGTCTTCTTTTATTGGGAAGTGTGATGGTCAAGAGTCTCACGACGCTGGTGGATCGTTTTCCGCTCTGTTGTTTCTTTCCAAAAGGAGCCATATTCCTGGATGAAGACCGTGAAGAGTACGGCCAAGAGAAGGTATCTCTGTCCCCGCCGCCAGACCGACGATCATGGCTAGAAAGATAGCGATTAGCTCGAGAGCCGCCGTGGCAGAACGGAAACGAATGAGACTAAAGGTATCCTGCCACTGCAATAGACGTCTCCGAGACTGCCATTGACGTAGGAAGATGACCAGCGTCATCAAACAAGGGTAAAAGGTCAAACTGATGACAAATTCCTGTGTAAAGAGTCCGTTGTTTGTAGGCCCAACTGAGTGCTAGTCTCAGAAAAAGTACTGACGACATAGGGCGAGTAGGAGTTGAGTCAGCAGTGGCGGTTGCGTCGTTGAAAATAGAGTTAAAAGGTTAGACATAAGCGTTACCTGCTACTTTCTCCGATAGGTTGTGAGCATAGGCTAGTCCTTGTGATTTATGGTAGGCGCAGGAGTATTTTGAAAATTTCTTGCCTACTATCCAGACCATACTATCAAGGATATCAGCCATTGCGGTTTGTCACCAGACGCTTTTGTGATTTCCGCTGATGACCAGGTCGTCTTCAAGAGAGGCAGGCCTTTTTGTCAGCGGAACAGGCTGACATTTTTCGTCTCGATAGGTCGGAGTCTTTCATCAAGAGTGACACGGATTTCTCCGCAGGGGAATCCTGGGATTTTCTTTTCTCTTTAGTGAAAAACGGTCATAAGAGATATAGATACGCGGTTTGAGAGCTTCACTGTAGCGTTGACGTAGCTTTTGCACCTCTGCTACCAGAAAGCTATCTTGATCAGGTTTCCTCCCCAACCCTTGAGGATGAGTTGTGATGGTATCTGACTGCGATAGGACGCGGTGCTTGTGACCGATACCGGCATCATCTTTTGACTTGATTTCAGAAAGACGGGCTGTCAGCGCTGGCTCGTGGTGAGATAGGTCCGCATACGGATCCTTCTTATGCTGATCCTGCAGAGAGTCTTGATGAGCTGAAAATCTCTGTATCAAAGTAGATATTGGAAAATGGTTGAAGTCGGATAGTCGTCCTCGACAGAGGTAGTCTTTCAAATCTTCTATTAAATCCTGTAATCTGTTTTAGAAACCAGGTACTTGGTTTCGATCCGTTCAAAGCTTGTTTCTAAAGGTTTCATAAGCACTTTTCTCCTTTAGATAAATCATAGATTAAACAAGGTAAACTTGCTTGGAACAAGTCTAGAGGACATTTCTAAAAGTTTTATTAAGCGAAACTTAACTAAAACTGAATTTAAGGAAACTTTCAGAAAAGTTTTTAGTTTTGTTTCAGGAATCTTCTGTAGACTGTCTAGCTATATCATACGAAGGAGAGGAAAAAGGTATGAAATCAAAAAAATGGACCCTACTCGCAACGAGTTTAACGGCAATGGTGCTGATGGCAGCATGTGCCCAGTCAACAACTACATCCAATACCAATGCAACGACAAATAGTGCCACAACAACTGCAACAAAGACAAACCAATCATCCTATTTTACAGAGAAGGACAATGATACTTCTTATGACGAAAGCACAGCTTCTAAGATTGAGCTATCTGGCTCATCAGCAAACGTCTCTGGAGATGGGGTGACAGTCTCTGAATCAACAGTGACCATCACAAAATCTGGAACCTATGTGATTTCAGGTCAGTCTGACGGAGTACAGATCAAGGTCGAGGCAGATAAGTCTGCAGATGTTCATCTAGTCCTAAAAAGGTGCGACCATGACCAATACCAATGCGGCGATTTCTGCGACATCAGCTGGTCATGTCTACTTGACTCTAGCAGAGGGAACCACCAACAGTCTCTCTGACTCAAGCTCTAACAGTGACGAAAAAGGCAGACGCAGCTCTCTTTTCTAAGGTTGATTTGACCATCAACGGGCAAAGGAACTCTCAATGTAGATGGCAAGAAAAAGCAATGCGTATCAAGGCTCAACGACACCCTCCACATCACAGGTGGAACCTATAACATCACAGCAGTTGGCGATGCCTTTAATGTCAATGATGAACTCAACATTACTGGTACGACCATGACGATCGATGCCAAGGAAGATGGCGTCAAAGGTGGACAATGACGAGGATACTGACTGTCGGAAACCATGTATCTATCGAACAACAACATCACCGTCACAGCAGGAGATGATGGCATCCACGCTTCTGGAGATCTGGTGATCGATAGTGGTACCTACACCGTCAAGAATTCGACAGAAGGACTTGAAGGTAAGTCCATCACGATCAACGGTGGGGACATTATGCATCTACTCGACAGATGATGGGAGTCAACGCAGCTAATAAAAAAACGCCCAACAGAGTGAAATCTTACTTTCACCATGACGGGGGTAATCTGACTGTAGAAGTCGGTCAAGGGGACACAGACCCAATCGACTCAAACGGCAATATCACGGTCACAGGCGGAACCATTAAAAATGACTGGTCAAACAGGTTTTGATTTTGATGGAACAGCGACCTACACAGGTGGGAGATATCTATCATCAACGGTGAAAAACAAACGGATATTGTCAATTCTATGCCTGGTGGCGGTGGACCAAATGGAGGCCCTCAAGGCGGACGGTCCAGCCCCTGGCGGACAAGGATAAAAAGAATCTCCTTTCTCGAAAGAGAAGGGAGAGTTTTAGTGTTTGAGAGATGGATTGTAGCTAAAAACAACTCCCAATTAGGTCTTGAAAATTTCTTAGTCTGTTTCATATAAAAAATGAGTAAAATGAATTTCCGTCGCCAAGGTCATTAGAGTTGCGATAGCAATGACGATGGTAGGATTGGCTGAGAAAAGCAGAGGAAGAATAGGCCTTTAAAAAGTGGACAGGAAAGACCATTTCAGAGTATCGAGAAGAGATTTAGAAACAGCTCTAAAAGCAATAGCTATCCATTATAAGCATCAGATAATAATATCTGGTGCTTTTATTTTTAAAAATTCAGATTTTTCTTGACAAGTGAGTGATTACTCACTACAATAGGGTTTATATTTAGCAAGTGAGTAATCACTCACCAAGGAGGAAGTAAATGAAAACATTACTACATTTACAAGATTTAGTAAAATCTTTTTGACCATCAAATAGTTCTGAATCATGTCAGCTTTTGAATTGCAGCCAGGAGAAATTATAGGCTTTAATTGGTCCGTCTGGTGCTGGTAAATCAACTATGATTAAGACTACGTTAGGAATGGAAAAAGGCTGATGGAGGCGTAGCTTTGGTGTTAAATCACACTATGCCCAATCGCTATATTTTAGGAGATATTGGCTATATGGCCCAATCAGATGCTTTATACGAGACCTTGTCAGGCCAAGAAAAATCTGGAATTTTTTTGGTCAGCTAAAGGGGCTTTCTAAAAAGACCTGAAAGGCGGAAATTGCTCATATAGCTCAAGTAGTAGATCTGACAGACTACTTAAACAAGGCGGTATCTGGTTATTCTGGAGGAATGAAACGGCGTTTGTCACTTGCTATCGCGCTTTTAGGAAATCCTCAACTCTTGATTTTTGGACGAACCGACAGTTGGAATCGACCCTTCTCTTCGAAAGAAAATCTGGAAAGAATTATTCGCGCTTAGAGACAATGGGGTGGGATATTAGTTACTACCCATGTTATGGATGAAGCAGAGTTGACGGATAAGGTCGGCTTATTATTAGGCGGAAAAAAATCATTGCTTTTGATACACCGCAACACTTAAAAAGAAAGTTATCAAGTTTCAAGTATTGAAGAAGTATTTTTTTAAAAAGCAGAAGGTGAGTAAAATGAGAACAATAGCGATTGCAAAAAAGTCATCAAAGAATTACTTCGTGACAAACGAACTCTAGCCCTGATGTTTATAGCACCTGTTTTTATCATGTGGTTGATGAACCTCATGTTTTTCAGCTAGTACAACCGTGAATGTCAAGTTAGCAACACAGGATCTACCAACTGGTTTGGTAACGAAAATGGATGAGCTCGATCATGTGGACGTCGAGACTTATCAAGACTTAGATCAAGCCAAAGAAGCGCTAGCAAATGAAAAAGTCGATGCTGTGATTTCTTATAAAGACGGTGAGTACCAGGTCGACTACGCAAACACAGACGCCTCCAAGACCTCTATGATACGACAAGTGTTACGGACAAGTATCTCCAGTGAAGGCACCGATCAGTTACTATCTCGTGTTAAAAAAGCTCTTCCACAATTGGACTCGGACGCAAAAACACCAGAAATCAAGGAGTCTTACCAGTATGGAGATGAAAAATACAAGCTTCTTTTACCAGTATGATTCCGGTTTTGATAGGTTTTGTAGTTTTCTTCTTTGTCTTTTTGATTTCAGGTATGGCGCTTTTGAAAGAACGCACCAGTGGAACACTAGAACGTTTGTTAGCAACACCAGTGAAACGATCTGAAATCGTCTATGGCTATATGTTGTCTTACGGTATTATTGCGATTTTTCAAACGGCAGTTGTCGTTTTAGCAGCAATTTGGCTACTAGATGTAGAAGTTGTAGGAAGTATTTTAAATGTTATAATAGTTAATGTGGTACTGGCTCTTGTAGCACTAGCTTTTGGAATTCTCTTGTCTACTCTAGCAAAATCAGAATTCCAAATGATGCAATTTATTCCTCTCGTGATTATGCCCCAACTTTTTTTCTCAGGAATTATTCCATTGTCATCCATGGGAGAATGGGCTCTAACTGTGGGGAAATTTTTGCCATTAACCTATTCTGGTGATGCAATAAGCCAGATTATTCTTTACGGACACAATCTTGGTGATATTTTGCCAAATCTTGGTGTTTTAATGATTTTCTTGATCATTTTAACAATTCTCAATATTGTTGGATTGCGTCGTTATCGTAAAGTTTAGAAATCAACATAAATAATGCTAAAAAGGTGTGAAGATTAGATGGATAAGACTGTTTTTGAATCGTTTGAAGATTACTTAGAAGAAGCGAATTACCCTCAAGGAAAGAAAAAAATCATGCAGGCAGCAGTGGATCTCATATCAACCAGGAGTTACCATGGGACCTCAACTCTTCACATAGCTGAGCGTGCTGGACTAAGCCAGGCAACTTTGTTTAAGTATTTTTAAGACGAAGGATGATCTACTGACGGCTATTTTTACATCCCTGTAGTCCCAGGCATTTTCGGTAGTTTTTGAGGAACTCTTAGCTTTTTGAAACGACAGAAGAGAGGGTTCGTTATCTCGTCCATGATCGTATGAGCTATCTCAAAAAAAATCGTGCTTTGATGAAAATCATTCTGCAGGAGAGTTTTTCAAATAAAAAGCTAAAAAATGAACAGATTTTTATCTGGAATGCTATTCAAGATAAACTTCGAGTGCTTCATAAGGAATTGCTGGCAGATCCACGTGTAAATCCAGAGTTAACGAGTTCCTCAAATGGTTCGTATTTGTGTTGGTCCATTGTTGGCTTACTTCGCTCAGCTTTATATCGTTAGCGACAACGGAGAAATAAAGGAAGAAGATCTAGACTTATTAGAAAAAAACAGATTTTAGGTGGTTTGTGGAAATAAAGGGAGTTCTAGAAGAACTAAGGTTTTATTTACTTGACTTTTCAAACAAGCTAAAAAGACATGTTCTGCTTACTTATGCAGATTCATGTCTTTTTGTTGTTGAATTTGGTATTCTTCATAAGTCCTCAATCACTTTGCCAAAACAGAAACCGACTTCTCCAGCGGTGCAACGATTTCTCAGGTGTATGGAAGAGGAGATTTCTGACTTGCTAAAAGTCAACTCCTTGACACTCCGTCAGTTTTTGATACAATAGTACAAAAATTACAGGAGGTGGGCGATGATTCGAAAGCATGCGATTCCATTTTAGGTTTGATGATAACCCCAAGCGGTCCTTATGCCAACACATGAGGGGCTAGATTTAAAGTTGCCAAAGTGCATCTATGCGTTTTTGGAGGGAAGAGATTGACCGCTATGCTCAGGAAGTAGGGGGCGGATTGTGTTGGTGAGTTCGTTTCTGCCACCAAGACTTATCCAGTCTACGTCATCAACTACAAGGGACGAGGGAGATTTGTCTGGCCCAGGCGCCCGTTGGTTCTGCCCCAGCGGCCCAGTTTATGGATTGGTTGATTGGCTGTATGGTGTGGAGCAAATCATTTTCCACTGGAACCTGTGAGTGTCTAGCCGATATAGAGGAAAATGCCTTTCTCGTCCCTGTTCGCGCTTTGCGAGATGAGGGAACCAGCTACCACTATGCAGCGCCTTCTCGTTATATGGAGATGCAGATTGAGGCTATCTCTGCCATTGAGCAGAATCTTGGAACAAAGAGGCATTCCTTACGAAGAGGTCATGACCTGGACGACAGATGGTTTTTATCGAGGGAGACAGCTGAAAAGGTTGCCTATCGCAAGGAAGAAGGCTGCTCTGTTGTGGAGATGGAGTGCTCTGCTCTTGCGGCAGTAGCCCAACTACGTGGTGTTGTCTGGGGGAGTGCTCTTTACCGCAGATTCCTTGGCGGATCTGAACAACTACGACAGTCGTGACTGGGGCTCGGAAGCTTTTGATAAGGCGCTCGAACTCTGTCTGATTATTGTGCACCACATGTGAGTGTTTTGACTATTTTTATGGTGAGAATGTAGCTATGTTATTCAAATCTTTTTGGAAAAATCAAGACGATACTGGGACGCTTGTCGCTCAGCCCGTCGCATCTTTTTAAGTTTTGCACTAGTGATCTTCTTAGGGTCTCGCTTCTTTTAGTCTTCCCTTTTGTGCAAGCAGGAACGTCTGAGCGACCTACTTTTGACCATCTCTTTACGACTGTGTCCATGGTCTGTGTGACAGGGGCTCTTTACCCAGCCAGTGGCCTCTACTTACAATATCTGGGGCTCAGTTGATCTGCATGATCTTGATCCAGATTGGTGGTTTAGGGCTCATGAGCCTTTATCGGAATCTTTTATATCCAAGGCAAGCAAAAACTCAGCCTTCGTGGCCGTGGAGACCATTCAAGAGAGTTTTAGCTATGGGGAAACTCAGTCTCTAAAGGACTTCATCCGCTCAATCTTTCTGACGACTTTTCCTAGTGGAAGGGAATTGGTGCCTTTCTCTTGAGTTTCCGCTTTATTCCTGAATTTGGCTGGGGGCGAGGGATTTTAACCTCTATCTTTTTGGCTATTTCAGCCTTCTGCAATGCTGGATTTGATAATTTTGGTAGTACGAGTTTGGTAGCCTTTCAAACGGACCCTTGATCAATCTAGTGATTGCAGGCTTTGATTATCACGGGTGGGCTAGGATTTATGGTCTGGTTTGATCTAGCGACCCAGTTTGGGAAAAAAGAAAAACGTCGCCTGCGTTTCCATACCAAGTTAGTTCTCTTTTTAACGGTGGGGAATTTTACTCTTTTGGAACCGTATCGACTTTGTTAATCGAGTGGAATAATCCTGGGACGATTGGAAATCTCAGCGCTCCAGAAAAACTGTTGGTTAGTTTCTTCCAGACCGTCAGCATGAGAACAGCTGGCTTTGCTTCCATTGACTACACCCAGGGCTCGACCAGTTACCTTGCTGATCTACATTTCTGCAGATGTTTCTGGAGCGGGGCACCAGGAGGGACAGCAGGGGGCTCAAGATTACGACCTTCTTTGTCTTGTTGGTCTTTGCTCGCAGTGAATTATTGGGCTTTTGCCTCATGCCAATGTGGCTCGGAGGGACCATTGAACCCCAGACTGTGCAAAAATCTTTCAGTGTCTTTATTATCTTCTTGCTAACATTCTTGCTGGGGCTTGATCCTACTAGGGATAACAGCAGAGGAAATCCGCGCTTATCTACCTCATGTTTGAGACCATTTTCAGCCCTTGCGACAGTTGGGGTGACGGCAAAATTTAACACCAGAGCTAGGCCAGATAGCCCTCAGCATCGTTATGTTGCTGATGTTTATCAGCCGTATTGGTCCCTTGACACTACTGGTCAGTGTGGCAGAATACCAGCCAGACAAGAAAGATACGATTCACTATATGAAGCAGATATCACCATTGGGTAAGAAAGGAAAGAACGATGTCAGATCGGACAATTGGAATTTTTAGGCTTGGGAATTTTTGGGAGCAGTGTTTTGGGCTGCCTAGCCAAACTGCAACATGAATATCATTGCTATTGATGACCACGAGGAACTGCATTAATCAATTTGAACCTGTGCTAGCGCGTGGGGTAGTTGGAGATATCACGGATGAAGAACTCCTTCTATCAGCGGGGATTGACACCTGTGATACCGTAGTTGTCGCAACGGGTGAAAATCTGGAGTCCAGTGTTCTCGCGGTTATGCACTGCAAGAGTCTAGGAGTGCCGACTGTTATTGCCAAGGTCAAAAGTCATACAGCTAAAAAGGTTCTAGAAAAATTGGCGCAGACGCAGTCATCTCACCAGAGTTTGAAATGGGGACGCTCATTGGCACAGACCATCCTCTTTCATAACAGCGTAGACGTCTTTCAGCTGGACAAGAATGTATCGATTGTCGAGATGAAAATCCCCCAATCGTGGGTAGGTAAAAGTCTCAGTCAGCTAGATTTACGTGGGCGATACAACCTCAACGTACTTGGCTTTCGTGCCTACGAAAATGCTCCTCTGGATGTCCAATTTGGACCCAATGACCTCTTGCAGGCAGATGCCTACATCATGGCCGTCATTAATAACCAACATTTGGACACCTTGGCAGAGCTAAGTGAGTAGGAGGGAAGGGCACTCTCTTTCAAATAATTAACGAGTCAATATAAGTATTTTATAAGAGGATTTAAGAAAAATTTTAACTTTTTCTTAATCCTTTTTCAATTACAGGAGATTATACTAGAGTCATCAAAAAAAGAAAACTCTAAGGAGAATCCTATGAAATTCAATCCAAATCAGAGATATACTCGTTGGTCAATTCGCCGTCTCAGTGTCGGTGTTGCTTCAGTTGTTGTGGCTAGTGGCTTCTTTGTCCTGAGTCGGTCAACCAAGTTCTGCACGCGCTGATATCGTCAATCCGACTCCTGCCCAAGTCGTGCCAGACGCTAGCTTCGGTGAGTGAAAAAAGCGACTTACCAGCAGAGGTTCTCAAAAAAGCAGTCGATGTAGCTCTTCCTTCAGAACAGTCTGATTCCAGCACCTAAAGCAAGTGTGGATACGACAAGCTCTTCAGAAAAAGCGGACGCAACTGCTAAAGAGCCGGTAGTAGTACCAAAAGAAGAAGTGCAAGCACAAGCTGACTCTAAGAAACAAACAGAAGATGCAGTTAAACCTGTGGAAAGTCCTGCGCCTACGGTTTCTGGACAAGACCGTGAAGCCAGTGAAGCAACCAGCGACCACTCCAGCTGAAGTGCAAAAGGTGTGGCTGACAACACCAAAAGACACAGTAGATGTCCCAGCCACTTACTTGGACAAGGCTAACTTCCCAGGACCATTTACAGCTGGTGTCAACCAAGTCATTCCATACGAATTCTTCGCTGGAGACGGCATGTTAACTCGTCTTATCTTGAAATCCTCTGATAAGGCTCCATGGTCAGATAATGGAACGGCTAAAAATCCTGCTCTCCCACCGGTAGAGAAATTGAGCAAAGGTCTTTACTTCTATGAAGTGGATTTAGCTAGGTACCCAAGGAAAAATCAGATAAAGAGCTGCTTGACCTCTTTGAAACAAAACGGCACTCAAAGTTATAAGGCAACCATTAAGGTGTACGGTGCAAAAGACAGCAAAGCCTGACTTAACTAACCTCGTAGCGACTAAAGATTTGACTGTTAATTTGAATGGTTTGACCACTCCAGCTGAAGTGCAAAAAGGTGTGGCTGACAACACCAAAGACACAGTAGATGTTCCAGCTTCATATTTGGATAGAGCCAACTTCCCAGGACCATTCACAGCTGGTGTCAACCAAGTCATTCCATACGAATTCTTCGCTGGTGACGGCATGTTAACTCGCCTGATCTTGAAAGCCTCTGATAAGGCTCCATGGTCGAGACAACGGAACAGCTAAAAATCCCGCTCTCCCACCAGTAGAGAATTGGGCAAAGGCCTTTACTTCTACGAAGTAGACTTGGCTGGAACCCAAGGCAAAATCAGACAAAGAGTTGCTTGATCTTTAAAACAAAATGGAACTCAAAGCTATAAAGCTACTATCAAAGGGTGTACCGTGCGAAGATGGCAAGCCTGACTTAACTAATCTCGTAGCAACTAAAAGATTTGGATGTCAACTTGAATGGTTTGACCACCCCAGCTGAAGTCCAAAAAGGTGTGGCTGATAATACCAAAGACACAGTAGATGTTCCAGCTAGCTTACCTTGACAAAGCCAATTTCCAGGACCATTTACAGCTGGGTGTCAATCAAGTCATTCCATATGAATTCTTCGCTGGAGATGGCATGTTAACTCGTCTTATCTTGAAAGCCTCTGATAAGGCTCCATGGTCAGATAATGGAACAGCTAAAATCCTGCTCTCCACCAGTGAAATTGGGCAAAGGCCTTTACTTCTAGAAGTGGATTTAGCAGGCACCCAAGGAAAAATCAGATAAAAGAGCTGCTTGACCTCTTAAAACAAAACGGCACTCAAAAGTTATAAAGCTACCATCAAAGTGTGCGGTGCAAAAAGACGGCAAGCCTGACTTAACTAATCTCGTAGCAACTAAAGATTTGACTGTTAATTTGAATGGCTTGACCACACCAAATCAGGTTAAAGACTCTGTTGCTAATAACATCAAAAATAGCATTGATGTTCCAGCTAGCTACCTTGAAAAAGCAAATGTTCCAGGTCCATTTCTTGGCCGGGTGTCAACAAGTTATTCCATACGAAGCTTTTTGGTGGAGATGGTATGTTGACTCGCCTCTTGTTAAAAGCTTCAGACAAAGCCCCATGGTCAGACAACGGAACAGCTAAAAATCCTGCTCTATTGCCACTTGAAGGCTTGGCTAAAGGTCAATATTTCTATGAAGTGGATTTGAATGGCAACACGACAGGCAAAGAAGGACAAGCCCTTCTAGATCAACTTCGTGCCAATGGCACTCACACTTACCAAGCTACTATCAAAGTGTACGGTGCAAAAGACGGCAAACCTGATTTGAGCAATCTAGTAGCTACTCGTCAAGTAACGATTCAGCTTCGTGGAAAAGAAATGGCGTCAACACCATCTCAACAAGATCAGATGAATACGGAGCCTTCTGAAACAGGCTCTACAGGTACGACTGAGGGTATGATGGGTACAAATCACCATATGTCAGATATGAAAGTAGATCAACCAGCTTCTAGCCCAATGGCTAATATGATGAAAAAAGATGATAAAGCGATGCTACCAAATACTGGGGAAGCTAAAACAGCTACAGCTGGCTTGGTATCTTTGGTCTAGCCTTGGCAGGTCTTGTTGGACTTTTTGGGTTTGACAACCAAACGAGAAGATTAAGATTCAAATCACTTAAACATTAGGGAAAAATAGTGTTATACTAAAGCAGAGTATAACACTGTTTTTATCGAAGGAGTGTCAGATGAAAAAGACAATTTTGCTGGTTGATGATGAGATAGATATTTTAGATATTCAAAACCGCTATCTTTTACAAGCAGGTTACGATGTTTTGGTCGCCCATGATGGTAAGGAGGGATTAGAACTTTTCAGAAAAAAATCTATTGACCTTATTATCACAGATATCATGATGCCCATATGGATGGGCTATGATTTTTATCAGTGAAGTTCAGTATATCGCTCCGGATCAACCCTTCCTCTTTACAACTGCTAAGACAAGCGAACAGGATAAGATTTATGGATTAAGTTTGGGGGCAGATGATTTTATAGTCAAACCCTTTAGCCCACGCGAATTGGTTTTAAGAGTGAATAATATCTTGCGTCGCCTGTAGCCGTGGAGGAGAGACAGAACAGATCGAGTTTGGTGACTTGGTAATCAACCATGTGACTCATGAGGTCCGCATTGGGGAGCAACCTTTGGAATTGACAGTAAAATCCTTTTGAACTTCATGGATATTAGCAGCAATCCCGAGAGAGTCTTTTCAAAGACGGAACTTTACGAGAAAGGTATGGCAAGAGGACTATGTGGATGATACCAATACACTCAATGTTCATATCCATGCTTTGAGGCAAGAGTTGACCAAGTATACAAATTCAAATGCTCCTGCTATCAAAAACTGTCTGGGGTTTGGGTTATAAGATGGAAAAGACCAAGAGGTAGAAAAATGAAATTAAAAAACTATATTTTAGTGGGGTATCTAGTGTCGACTCTACTAACGATTTTGGTCGTTTTCTGGGCAGTCCAACGGATGTTGATTGAGAAAAGTGAAGTTTACTTTCTAGTTGGAATGACCTTGATTGCTAGTTTCATTGGCGCTGCAGTGAGCATCTTTCTTTTGTCACCTGTGTTCTCTTCTCTGAAACATTTGAAAAAAACAAGCTCAGGATATAGCAAGCAAGGATTTCAGCACAGAAATCGAAACCAAAGGACCATTAAATTTCAAGAGCTGGGCCAGGCTTTTTAATGACATGTCTCACAATTTGCAAGCTACCTTTCAATCACTTGATGAGAGCGAGCAAGAAAAGAGAATGATGATTGCGCAGCTCTCTCACGATATTAAAACTCCCATTACCTCCATTCAGGTTACTGTGGAGGGAATTCTAGATGGAGTGATTAAGGAAGAGGAGCGGCTCCATTACTTAACCACGATTGGTCGGCAAACTGAGCGTCTAAACAAGCTAGTGGAGGAATTGGATGTTTTGACTCTCAATACACAACCTCAAGATACTGCTACTGAAGAAGTCGAAGAGGTCTTTTTAGATCAGTTGTTGATTGAGTCAATGAGTGAATTTCAACTCCAGATTGAACAAGAGGGCGAGGATGTTTACATTCAAGTGTCACCTGAGTCGGCGAAAATCAAGAGCCATTCTGACAAACTTTCTCGCATTCTGGTCAATTTGTTAAACAATGCCTTTAAATATTCAGAACCAGGAACCAGAATCGAGGTTCTTGCCCAATTAACAGAACAAGAGCTGACAATCAGCGTGAAAGACGAGGGTCAGGGGATCCTTCCTGAGGATTTGGAAAAGATCTTTAAACGACTTTATCGTGTGGAAACTTCGCGCAATATGAAGACGGGTGGACATGGATTAGGACTTGCGATTGCACGCGAACTAGCCCATCAACGGTGGCGAAATCACAGCAGAAAGTCAGTATGGCTTAGGAAAGCAAGTTTACATTCAGCCTTAATTTGAAATAAAAGCCGTAAAATCCCTTTACAAATCTAGCTTTTCATGGTACAATAGCCTTTGTGTGAAATAGCAGCAGGAAAGCATGAAGCTCGTCAACAGGTGTCTTATGACAAGTAACCTTGGCTGTTTAGGCGAAGGGCATCTGCACGAATCAGGGCTTTCTAAGTGACTATTTCCACCGAAATATTATTTATATCAGGAGGACATACACATGTCACGTTATACAGGACCATCTTGAAACAAGCTCGTCGCCTTGGCCTTTCACTTACAGGTACAGGTAAAGAATTGGCACGTCGTAACTACGTACCAGGACAACACGGACCAAACAACCGTTCTAAATTGTCAGAATACGGTTTTGCAATTGGCTGAAAAAAACAAAAAAACTTCGTTTCACTTACGGTGTAGGGTGAAAAAAACAATTCCGTAACTTGTTCGTACAAGCTACAAAAATCAAAGGCGGAATCCTAGGTTTCAACTTCATGCTTCTTTTGGAACGTCGTTTGGATAACGTTGTTTACCGTCTTGGTCTTGCGACTACTCGTCGTCAAGCTCGTCAATTCGTAAACCACGGTCACATCCTTGATTGACGGAAAAACGCGTTGATATCCCATCATACCGCGTAACTCCAGGTCAAGTGATCTCAGTTCGTGAAAAATCATTGAAAGTTCCAGCAATCCTTGAAGCAGTAGAAGCTACTCTTGGACGTCCAGCATTCGTATCATTCGACGCTGAAAAATTGGAAGGTTCATTGACTCGCTTGCCAGAACGCGATGAAATCAACCCAGAAATCAACGAAGCACTTGTCGTTGAATTCTACAACAAGATGTTGTAATATTTTTATTGAATAAGATAGGCTTTGGAGCCTTGATATTAAGCACTTTGGGACGCTCTTCCTTAGTGCTTTTTATTTTTACTACCCTTTTAGTTACCCATAACTAATTTTTAGGTATAGTAATAGGGTAGCCCCAAAAATGGGGCACCCTTATTATTTATAGATTGCTGATAGCTGCCTCAAAGATTGAGACGGCTTTTTTTGCTCCCTCTTTGGTAGCATGGACATAAGTATTCAAGGTCATTGAGATATTAGAGTGGCCTAATCTGTATTGTAAGTCTTTAGCCTCTATGCCAGCGTATAGCATGATTGCAGCGTGAGTGTGTCGGAAACCGTGGAAACTAATATCAGGAACACCAGCGCTTTTTAGAAGTGCCCTGCAGTCTCTTTTCTCAGTAAGCAAGCATAAGCGTATTTTTGTGGTAAAGGGAGTAAAGACAATCCCCTCAGACCGTCCTAGTTGCCATGACTGAACTTGTTGACGTTTTTATACTGTTTGAGTAGGAAACTGTAGCCCTTGTCTATGTCAATCTCTTAGACCTGCTTTAGACTTAGGGCGTGTTTGTTTCCTGGTATCTATTGAGAGTCTTAGATATGCTGATAGTGCCTTTTTGAGGTCAATATCAGACCACTCAAAGCTAAAGCCTCACCGATACGGCAGCCACTAGCCAGCAATGTCTTATAAAGAATGTAGTCAAAGAAATTCTCATAACTAGACTGATCCAAATCCTCCAGGTAGTCTAAAAAAACTGTTTTTAGTTCCTGGTTGCTGAAAAACTTTACCTTATGTTCCTTTGTTTTTGTTGCTTACGTGGGATAATGACATCTCTAGCTGGGTTGTGTTGGATCGCTTGCATTGTAACTCCATACTGGAGAATACGGCGGTTTATATTGTTTAGGAAGCTATAGTTTGCATATGCCCCTTTTTCGCCTTTATTGGCCTTGTCAGCCCACTTGTTGACTTGCTGCTGAATGATAGGAGTAGTGAGCTTGTCTAGCTTGTAATCGCTGAATACAGGCAAAATATGAAGTCTTACGATCCCCTCCATGGATTGCTGGGAGTTAGGTTTGATTGTATTCTTGTAACTCTCCCACCATAGAGCGACTAACTCCCTATAGGTTGTAATGGTTGGTTTTTCCTTTACGCTATATCCATTAGCTGCAAAAGCATTGACAGCCTCCCTAGCTTTGATTTTAACCCCTTTTTAGTGTTGGCCGTGACGGTTGTTCTGGCCTTCTTCCCTGTAAGTTTATCAACGCCTAAATAAACACTGGCACGGTACACTGTAGTGCCGTTTTTCTTTTGTATTCTGTAATATTCATAGTCATACCTTTCTAACATCAGTAAGCAAGTATGGGATTTAGTCAAGTATTTATGAATATTGTTTTTATATGGCGCTGAGAGCTACGAGAATAGCCCTATTTTCGTTTGTTTTAGGCGTGATGATAATTTGTATAGCTGAACTATAAAATCGCTTAGAGGGCGTTTTAGGGGTTATATAGTCCACTATTACATATTATCAAAGAGCGAAGATAGAGAAATCACATGCAAGGAGTAATAAGCGCACACACGTTTTTAAATATTTAGTAGACTAAAATATCTATCTCTTTAGGATCCTTACCCATGTTTTCTTGTCGCTCTAAGGTATTGTAAAAAGTCAAAGAAGTACATTGGTTATTTGTTCTAATTTTTAGTGAGTAAGTCCCCTCTTTTGCCATCTCATATCTAGCTAACGTTGATACAATACTTTCAATGAATTGGATAGAAGCTAGAGTTTCACGTTTTAATTTTTCAATTTCTTTTTATCGTTTAAGAAATCGATTCTGGTTTGCTACAAGTACGCTTGGCAGATCTGCCATGTCTGTACCTCTACCCTTTAATACCATATCAAGATTATCATTGTACCCCAACAGATATCAACGCTTACCCCGCAGTAGTCAGCAAGTTGCTGAGAGCTTTTTCTGGTTTAATTTGACTTTCTTCGTTTTCCCAATTTTGAAGAGTCCGATAATGAACCCTCAATATTTTCAGCTAGCTCTTTTTGAGATAGCTTTTTCTTATCTTAATTTTTTTCAATCTATTCATGTTGTGTTACACCTTTCATAGATGATTATATACTATATATTAGAAAAAAGTACATTTTTGTGCAAAATTTAAAAATAGTTGACATGTGAAAAAAATAATTGTGTATTATACACTTAAGCACAGAAAAAAATGTGCAATCCCTAATATTTTACATTTCAATCTATTCATGAAGGAAATTTTTAGAAAGGGGGGTGGGTATCTATGAGCAAACTACGAGGCTACCGAGGTTATGTTAGGGACTGACTCAGCAACAGATGGCAGATAAGTTGAAAATCTCTTTTGCAGTCATACAACAACAAAGAATTAAGTAAAACGCCATTCAACGATAAAAGAACGCCTAGCGATTAAGTCAATGGTTGCAGAAATCAAACCAGACATAACAATAGATGAACTATTTTTATAGTTAGAAAAAGATTTATAAGATTTCTTGCTACCTTTCACTAAAAGAAATCTGAGTAACAAAAAAAGCCTTTAACCGACGACCAAATCAGCAAGGCTTTTTCACTTAAACAACTAAAAACCACAAGTAGCAAGTATAGGGATTTAGTTAGGTATTTATTTAATTATATCACAAAATAGTGATTTGTGCCCAAACGAGAGAACACTAACTCTTTAAACTGGTTCTTATTCATGCATTCAATTTGGCGACTATGAGCATGAGATAAGAGTGGCAGGAAAAGAGACATTAAAAAGCCCACGCTCTCAAACTTTGGCGAGTCTGAGCGTAGGGCTGGCTTACAAGAAAAGATTTTTCAAAAAAACTCTAATTACACTAAAAATCGAGGGTAAATACCATGAAAAAAACAAGACCAAAAATCAAACAGTTGCTCTGACAGTTAAGCAAATCAAAGAACAAGGCCGACGTGCTACAAACGTTATGACGAGAATAGATACTCTAAAAGGATATGCTAACAGTCTTATGCTAGCCATGGACAGCGAGCCAGATAGAGCTATTCTATTGAGCTGCCTAAATGACTTTCTAAGCCAGGTATATGACCAGATGGATGTAATGCATCAGGAGCTAGACGCTGTGGCATACCAGCTACTGGAATGTGACAATCCAGAAGAACTAAAAGCCTATCTAAGCGCGAAAGGATAAAAACAGAGGAGTTATCAAAATGAATGAGCTAGATTTAACCAATACACAGGCGGTTATCTTCATGATGGTATTGATTGGCTTGTTACTTTATCTAAACCACCGAGACCGCAAAAAGCGCCCAAATGGAGCGAGAAAACCTCCCGAGATAATAGAAACACCAAGAGAGGATTTAAACCCTTGCTATGGGTGTTATATTCAACTAGCAGGCAAGCGGAACAATTAGAAAGAGGGTGCAATATGCAACTATTATCAAGAGAGGCAGAGCTTGAGCTACTGGAGAAAGTGGGAGATCACTTAGAGAAAAGGCTTGAGCTTGAAAAAAACAACATAATGACGGCTGGGACTTAATTGCTAGAGCCGATCTACTAAATAAGCTAGGGATCAGTGGCACAACGTTGAATAATTGGGAAAAAAACACGGCTTAAAGCCGTATCAGTCCTCTTTGAGAACAGTAAGAAGATTTATTACCGTAAGACCGATATATACAACTTTCTTGCAGTAGACTAGGGGGTAAGCGTGGGAAATAGAAGAATGATAAGCAAGACAGTAACCTCAAACACAGAGATTTTTGAGACTACCGCTAGAGGCACAGGCTTTATACTTTCATTTAATTCAAAATTCAGATGATGATGGAGTAGTAGAGAGCTTTCCCTGTTGTTAGAATGATAGGGGTTAGTGAGGATAGCCTAGGACTTTTTGATAGTCAGGGAGTTTTTATCAGACCCCTGAATGATGAGATGGTATATTTTATTGTGGATTTTCATGAGCAGAATACTATCAAGAAAGATAGATATAAAAAAGTGTCTATCATGAGTTACTAGAAACCTTTAAAAAGCAAGGGTTTTTTATGAAGTGGAGCCCAATGGGTTCCAAAGTGGAAAGCTCAAACAGAAACCAATGGGTTCCCTAATATAAGTCAAGATAAGTCAAGTCAAGATAATCTAAGTCAATCTAGGTCAAGTCAGAAAGACGAGGACGAGCATGAAAAATCCAATCTTTGAAAAAAATTAAAAGTCAGCTTTTGTTGGAAATGTCAGTTAATGGAACAATGATGGAAGAAGTGAGAGACTTGTTAAAGATCCATGGGCAAGAGCTGCTTATCTATGCCCTTGAGGTAACTATCCTAAATGCTGGTAAGTCAATTAGATATACCAGGTCTATTCTTTCAAACTGGCAAGGGTTAGGACTTAGAACAGTTGAGCAAGTTAAGCAGCATGAGGAGCAACGTCAAAAGCTGAAACAGTCACCTAAGCAAGCAGCACCTATTAGCCGTGAGAGATGGCTAAAAACACGAACAGAAGAAAACCCATTTTAGGAGGGTGAGCAATGGAAAAATAAATTTGAGCAATATAACAACAGAAAAATTAGTGAAAAGGTATGTGAGGTTCACAAAGGTCAATTATTGGCAAATTTCAACACCTAAAAGGGGCAGTAAGGAACGAAGTATACAAGAGTTTTGTCCTGAATGCACAAAGGAACTAATAGAGAGGCAGGATAGGGAGGGAGTTAATAACAGCCTAAACGCTGAGATTTACCTAGAAAACCTATAATGTGCTTATGCGAGACAGTACGATCCCTAGAGAGTTAAAAGAGGCTAGCTTTGAGAATTTCATAGCTGAGACAGCCGAGGAAAAGCAACTATTAGCATTTGCTAGGGAGCAGGTAGATAAATACTTGGATGGTATGACAGGAAATACTCTATTTACAGGCTCTACAGGGATAGGAAAGAGTCATTTAAAGCGTAGCTATTGCTAAGAGCTATAAACGAGGGGCTACAAAGCCAAAGGAGAGCCTAAAAGCGTGCTAGTTTGTCAATCTAACAGAAATCCTTAGACGAGTTAGAGAGAGCTTTAATTCTACTAGCCAAGAGGTGTATTACTCAAGAATGCTGAAAGAGGTTGATTACCTGGTACTTGATGATCTAGGAATAAAGTCAGACAATGCTAGTAGTAAAGGTAAATCAGTCTGGGAAGAAGAGTTTATTTTTGATATTCTCAGTAATCGAGACAAGACTATTATTACTACAAATCTAAGCAACTCAGAGTTGCTAGCTTGTATAGTGATCGAGTGGCCAGCCGTGTTAGAACTGGCCTGGAGGGTAACTTTTTCAAGTCATTTACTATCAAGGATAAACGATACTCAATCAGTAGCTTAAAGGCTAAAAGTACACTAAAAAGGGTAGTAAAAAGCATTGAATAGTTGAAAATATCAGTTATATCAACACTTTAGGGCTACAAGTGCTACAACTAATCAAGTAGAAGAGGCTCGTAGCGCTCTGGGTTAATGAAAATCAAGAAAAATGAAATGGAGGATCGTATGGATGATTTAGACAGGGCTGTTGCAGCAAGGCTTTATTTTGATACCAGAAAAATGGTAAAATAGGTATAGAGACTTCCCCGACTTTTTGGGAGTGTGACCTTGCATTTTTCAAGATGGGAGATTTTCCCATCTGGTGCGAACTGAAACAAAGAAATAGAGTCTATCGGAACAACCGAGGGCACTGATTAAGCTACCTGGCTTTTTCGGTGTCCTTTTTTTGTTTTAAGTGCTAGGAGTGAATATGATACAAAAATCCTTATGGATTGATACGAGCAGAAAAACAGTTTTTAAAAATGGAATACCGTAGCATGACGATACTTGTCAACGATTGAAAAGAATTAGAAGAGGAAAAAGAATGAACAAGAAAAAACAATTATTACTAAGATGTCAGCATTGAAGGGTGCTATTTCAAACTTATATGGAAAAAAATCGAAGAAATACAGAACAATCAATTTTTTTAAGTGCAGAGGGTAAAGAAAATGAACTTGAAACCCTTAAATTCAAATACGAAGCTTGGTATGCTAGTTATTATGACGATCTGAAGAAAATTGCAGACAACCTACTACCAGATAAAAGAGGCTAAGAGAGCCCGAAGCGGAAGTAAAAGCTTTTGACTGATTCTGGTTACCAAGTAGCAGTGCAAAATGCCGTAAAACTTTTTGAAAGTGGCGCTTTTGGCCGTATCCACTGGAAAAGCACTAATAGACCATTACAAAGACGATCGTACAACGTTAGAACTTTTTCCGAAATGCTTTGGGAGGTATTTTTGTAATCGTAGCCCAAACGAGTGCAGAGTTAGCGCAGTATATCCCAGCGGACAATAGCAATCGGACAAAAAGACTTGTTGAATAAGTTTGCTAGAGCAGTCGATGAGCTGAATTATGAGAGATTGATGTCTGATCATGGATTTGTAATGCAGAGAGTTGAGGGAGCTATAACTTTCTTAGAATCTGATTACCTAGACGACGACATGGACGCAATACTTTTAATCGAGTGTGCAGAGAGCCATCCCCTTCAGTATGTAACCTAATCGATTTGGGTTTTTACATGATAATTTGTAGTAGGGTGCAATTTACAAAACAAATAAATACTACATATTTGACGGTTTGAATGTTAAAAAGCTAGATATATCAAGGGTTTAAGTAAGCAGAGTGTTCCAAAAAAAGGGTGAGGTAAGGGTGAGGTAGCATATATCAAAAAGTACAAAAGGTTAGTACAAGGTTGTGTATTTAAAAAGTATTAAAAATAGGCTAAGATTAGGCTAAGGTCACATACTTCAAAAATAGCAAGGTTTTAGCAAGGTACAGGGCTTTTCTAGTGATAGAACCCTAAAGATTACCCTAGGTATCGAGAGTTTTCCAATGGTGAGGTTTTTGGTAAGGTAGTGGCAAAAAAATATGCCTGACAAATGGCAGGATTATGTGTGTTGAACTCCGAGCGAACTCCGAGAAAATAGCTCTTGAACAGAGAACAGAACAGAGAGATTACATAGCTTGAAGCTAGAGCGAAGCCCGAAAGTGGGGTATATTCCCCTATCATTTATCAAGCAGATAAGAGCAATAAAAACCCTCCTTAACTCCCTGAGAAACGACAAGCAGATAAGTGAAGTTTTTAGCCCTCTTATTTCGGACCTACTCCTTGCAGAATGACAAGCAGATAAGGATGACAATAAGCCTTCTTAATTGCTTATCAAATGGAATGGAGAATAAGCTTGAACTAAGAGCGAACATAGAGAAAACGAAAAAAGCCAAGGCGCTCCGCCTCAGCTATAATCTCAATAATATTATATCACACAGGAGACCAAGGCATGACACCAGAGCAGGTAAAAGAAAAACTAGAGGGCGTTAAGTGGATCAATAAAGAAATAGAAGGCTTATATTTGGAGCTTGCAGCTTTAGAAAGTGGTATTATCAAAAAGCAAGAACTGAGCACTACTAGAGTACAAACAAGCAGGGTAAATACAGCAGAGAATAACCTTATAAGCGTTCTAAAACTAAAAGAGGACACTTTACAGAGAATTGAGCGACTTACTGAAGAGAGAATGGAAATATCTAGGCTGATCGATAAGCTGGCCAATCCGCTTGAGCGTTCTGTTCTCAGGCTGTTCTACTTGAATATTCTTGACGCTTGGCAAGTTGCTGAGAAATAGATAAATCAAAGACTACAGTGTGTACATTATAAGGCAAAAAGCTATAGAACACTTGGCAGGTATGGTAAATGGGGGATTGATTTAACCTTGCACAGAATTAGGAGTGTATGGGGAGCCCTAGGCTTCATATTTACCCCTATTTCGCTTTGTTTTTGGACTGGATGACTAAAACACCATGGATAAACTAAAAGCCCTTAGAAACGAATCTGGGGGTTTTTGTGAGATAAAAAGAAGCATGACTCTCCCACAGCTCTAGAGGCTTTTTGGGCAGGGAAAACCATGCTTCTTTCTTGACTTAATTATACATCTTCTTGATTTTTAAAAATCAAATAAAGGTGACCCACCGCCTCCACAGCAAGCTGCTTCATGGACGTTAGACCACCTTTACCTTAACTTAATTATAACTCAAAAATTTCTAGTACAAGTATAATCCGAGGTTAGAAATTATAAAAAGAGCACACCCCCACAGCCGGAAGCCTTTAATGTAGGGAGGTAGTAGCTCTCATTACTTAGATTATAACCTAAAAACTAACTGACGCAAAGAATTAAGGGTATACCCTTTTTGGGTAGTCGAAACAGTAAAAGGAACTGACTTAGGCGCCGACCTAAAATAGGTCATTGGGTGCCAAAACCAGTTCCTTTCTTAGTCAATTATAACTCATTTTGACTTAAAAAACAAATGAGGTGTCCCACCTCCTACTGCAGAAAGTCTGTTTCAAGGGGAGATGGAAAAACCTCTATTCGTTAATTTAATTATAGCCTAAAAACTTTTAAATACAAGAATATTGAGAAAGTAAAGGGTTAGAAGTAGCCATCATTCCGACCACATAGTGGACAAGGGGAACAAGATCACTTCCTTTATTTATTTAAGTATACAACATTTTTACAAGAAAGCAAAGTAGCAGGTTAGTCTAATGGGGTGCTTGTTGTACTTTGCTAAAGTAAGGTATGCTATAATTTATTTATCAGGAGGAGTGGGCGATGAAATACAGTGAACAAGTATTAGACATGCTAAAGCAAGCGGTCAGTGGTCAGATTGATAATTTTTGGGATTTCTCCTTGTACAGTTTTAACGGACTTTTGGAAGGATGAAGGCTTTGCTGAGGCTTGGGATAATGAAAACCCTGAAATGTTTGACGCTCTCAACGACTTTGAGCTGATGATGTTTTTGAGAGGAGCACGACCCAAGCGATAAACGAGGGTTTTATCAACTTCCTAACGCCTTACTACGAAAAGGCAAAGCAATTAGTAAAAATTAGCGCTTAGTACAATCTAGGTGCTTCTATGACCTAATTATAACAAGTATGACGATTATCGAGAAATTAGTAGCGAAGAAAGGAGAATAAATGAGTAGCAACTTTGGAACTACACTACGCTCAAGGGTTCAGGTAGTTAATAGTGACGGCTGAAGTCATCGAGGGACTTGTCACAGATTTTTATTGACGAAATGGACAATGATGAGCAAGATGAAATCACTATCCTCGATTGACAATCCTAGCCCTGATGAACCAACTGAGATTTCTCTATATGAAAGTGAGATCAGTTCTATTCAAAAGAATTAAAATAAAAAGCACCTTTGACAGGTGCAGTTTACTCTTACTGAGACTCATCAATTTAAGTCCCCTTTTTGTTACCACTTTTATGTTTTTCTACTTATTTTGAATTTAATAGTTTTTGAGAAAATCAAGTTAGATTTATAGCGAGGCTTAGGCCTGTTTTCTATACCTAATCACTGCAAGATAACAAAAATGTTGTAAGATAAGACTT
>BNJT01001402.1_pt1 | contig 23914 bp, 29 predicted proteins | sample 8540491 | NCBI WGS metagenome assembly BNJT01 (sample SAMD00202455, study PRJDB9452) | human saliva metagenome | host: Homo sapiens | reverse complement strand
ATGCACTTTACGGTCACCGCCGTGATCCACATGGTTACCGCGATTGCTTGCACGAGTTTGATGAACGTTTGCCAGAGCTTATCGCTGCTATGAGAGAAGATGATCTACTCATGATTACTGCTGACCATGGTAATGATCCTACTTATGCAGGTACAGACCATACTCGTGAATACATTCCACTTTTTGGTCTACAGCCCATCACTAAAAGGAAATGGACACTTACCAATCGGACATTTTGCAGATATTTCGGCAACAATTGCTGATAACTTTGGCGTAGATAAGGCTATGATCGGTGAAAGCTTCTTAGATAAATTGGTTTAAGATGAATCGCTTTGCATTACTGGTTAGAGGTATCAATGTCGGTGGAAAGAATAAGGTGGTCATGGCCCAGCTTCGTCAAGAATTGACAGGGTTGGGATTAGAAAATGTTGAAACCTACATCAATAGTGGGAATATTTTCTTTGATACTAGCATGCCTAGAACTCAGTTGGTTGAGAGTCTACAGGATTTCTTTAAAGAACATTATCCATTTATCCGATATTTTTCCTTGTTAAGTCAAGAAGACTACGAAGAGGAATGTAGTCATCTACCAAACTGGTGGTCACAAGACCTAGCAAGAAAGGACGTCCTCTTCTACACTGAGGACTTGGATGTGGATCAAGCTATCGAGAAAGTGAACAGTTTGGAACTGGTCGATGAAGTGCTTCATTTTGGGAAATTAGGGATCTTCTGGGGTAAATTGTCAGAAGCTAGCTACTCTAAAACAGCTTATCACAAGCACTTGCTTAAGATGCCTTTCTATCGCAATATTACCATTCGTAACGCTAATACCTTTGACAAAATTGGTCAATTTTTAAAACATAAAGAAGGAGATACCTAATGACATTTTTAAATAAAAATCAATGAAACAGCAGCATTTTTGAAGGGCAAAGGAATCGAAGCTCCTGAGTTCGGTTTGATCCTTGGTTCAGGTCTTGGAGAATTGGCTGAAGAAATCGAAAATGCAGTCGTAGTAGACTACGCTGACATTCCAAACTGGGGTCAATCCACAGTAGTCGGACATGCTGGTAAATTGGTTTATGGTGATCTTGCTGGACGTAAAGTCTTGGCTCTTCAAGGTCGTTTCCACTTCTACGAAGGAAATCCTCTTGAAGTTGTGACTTTCCCTGTCCGTGTTATGAAAGTCTTGGGCTGCGAAGGTGTAATTGTAACCAACGCTGCTGGAGGTATCGGCTTCGGTCCTGGTACTTTGATGGCTATCACTGACCACATCAACATGACTGGTCAAAACCCATTGATTGGTGAAAACTTGGATGACTTTGGTCCACGTTTCCCTGATATGTCGAAAGCTTACACTCCAGAATACCGTGAGGCTGCTCATCAAGTAGCAGACAAATTGGGCATTAAACTGGATGATGGGGTTTATATTGGTGTGACAGGTCCAACTTATGAAACTCCAGCTGAAATCCGTGCATATAAGACTCTTGGTGCAGACGCTGTCGGTATGTCAACTGTTCCTGAAGTTATTGTGGCAGCCCACTCAGGCTTGAAAGTTCTTGGTATTTCATGTATTACCAACTTTGCTGCTGGTTTCCAAGAAGAACTCAACCACGAAGAAGTAGTGGAAGTGACAGAACGCGTCAAAGGCGACTTCAAAGGCTTGCTGAAAGCGATTCTTGCTGAATTGTAAGACTATGAGAGCACGACTCCAAAGACTACCCTACGGATGGCGCCTGCTGTTAGCGACTATAACTTTGGGAATAGGAACAGGTCTAGTTGGAATTGCTTGTCACTATTTACTAGAAGGTGTGCAATGGCTTGCCTTTGGTCAAGATGGATCAGATTTGCTCCAGCAATTCAAACAATCTGGAGGACTCCGTAGATTTCTCGTTCTATCTGTGACAGGGATTTTGGCAGCAGGGTTCTGGTATGTCCTACAACGGCGTTATAAACTCCTTTCCATTCGAAGTCAAATTGACCTGGTTGGAGATAAAGAACCAGCGCTCCTAGCCCATATCCTTCATGCAAGTATGCAGGTTGCGATTGTCGGAGCAGGTGCTTCGGTCGGGAAAGAAGCAGCTCCACGCGAGGTTGGTGCTCTTATAGCTGGTCGTTTGGGAAAAATCTTGTCTTTGACTATTAAAGAGCGAAGAGTTTTGATTGCCTGTGGAGCAGGAGCCGGCTTAGCTGCGGTTTATCAGGTTCCTTTTGCCAGTAGCTTGTTTGTCTTTGAGACTTTGGGGGTATCTTATCGCTGGAAAAATTTTGTACTGGTCTTGTCCAGTACTTACCTAGCGGCCTGGGTATCCCAGCCTATTGTTGGCCATGGTGCTATTTATCACATGTCACTGGTTCATTGGTCAGCGAGTAGTTTCTTCCAGGCTGTCATAGTAGCTCTATTAGTTACTCCGTTGGCACTTGCCTTTTCGTTTTCTAGCCAGTCGGGCTAGTCGCAAACGTTGCAAGGACGAGATGATTCTTTTGGCTCTTCCTCTAGCTTTTCTAGTGCTAGCGAGCCTTGCAGTCTTTTTCCCTATCTTTATGGGGAAATGGCCAGGTATTAGCCCAAGCCTTGTTGTCTAGTCAGCCGATTCCCTATCTTCCATTGACTCTCGTAGTGAAGGGGCTTCTGGTTTATCTCCTTTTACGAAATGGTACCTACGGGGGAACTCTGACACCGTCATTTACTTTAGGAATTGGAGCAGGATATCTAGTAACTTTGATCTTTGAGGCAGTTGGTATTCATCTAGATCCAGCTCTAGGAATGTTACTTGGAGCGACGGTCTTTTTAGGGTCGACCTTACAAGCTCCCTTGACTGCCATTGCCCTAAGTCTTGGTTTTACAGGACAGAGCTGGACTTTGATTCTACCACTGACACTAGCTGCTGGTGTGTCTTATGTGATTCAAAATAGATGGGAGAATAAACAATGAGAGTGCATTTTGTCTTGCACGAAACTTTTGAAGTACCGGGTGCTTATCTAAAGTGGGCGCAGGAGCGTGGTCATCAGGTGACAATGACAAAGGTCTACGAGCGAGAAGCTCTACCTGAGACAGTGGATGAGATCGATTTTTTGATTGTCATGGGAGGACCACAATCGCCAGATGAGGATCGCACAACCTTCCCTTACTATGATCCACAAGATGAGATTGAACTAATTCAAAAAGCTATGAAGGCGGATTGCTACATCGTTGGTGTCTGTCTGGGTGCGCAGCTCATGTCAGTTGCTTATGGGGCGGAGTATGAGCATAGTCCAGAGCGTGAGATTGGGGTGTATCCTGCGAACTTAACGCCTGAAGGCCTAGCAGATCCGCATGTTGGCTTGTTTGGTGCAAACTTTGATTCAGGCCACTGGCACGGTGATATGCCGGGATTGACGGAAGATGCTGTTGTCCTTGCGACCAGTCAAGGTTGTCCACGTCAGATTATTCGCTTTAGTCCTAAACATTATGCTTTCCAAGCTCATTTGGAATTTGATTCAGAAGCGATTGACCTTCTGATTGCTGCGGATGGTGAAGAAGTTTTGGAAGAACAAAGCAAAAAATTGACCTATGTTCAAAAATCCTGAGACTATTCGCGCATATGATTATCAAGAAATGAATGCAAAAGCTTTACGCATTTTTGGATTCATTAACAAACTAAACAAAATGGAAAGCTAGAGCATGTGTTCTAATTTGAACACGAGCGGAAAGCTTTTTTAAACAAAGAATACACACAGAAAGGATGGGTTAACCGTATTAGCTGAACTGAATACGGGCGGAGAACTGTGTAAAAAAAGATAAAGTTTCTAGCATCTGCGATGCGTCGTCAGTTTTCTATTTTTACTTTGTTCTCTGTCGCCTGTCCTATTAATAAAAAAGAAAGGATGAGCATGTGTTCAGATTTGAACACGAGTGGAAAGCTCGGAAAATAGATAATCTGACTGAGAAATCAGGATTTCTCGTCAGATTCCTAATTTTCAGTCGCTTTCTGGTCGCTCTTTAATCTTCATAAAATAAAGAAAGGATGGGTTAACTGTATTCACTGAACTGAATACGGGCGGCTCTCCTCTAAATCAAAATTAAGAAAGAAAGGAATTGAACCCACCCTAAAAGCAGCGGGAAAAAGATAGTTGGTCTAGCGAGCATCGCTCACTGCGCCCAATTCCTATTTTCCCTTCGCTTTTTGACGGGTTTGGTATCTTATATTATGTCTATCCATATTGCTGCTAAGCAGGGTGAAATTGCTGATAAAATTCTTCTTCCTGGGGATCCTCTTCGTGCGAAATTTATCGCTGAGAATTTTCTTGAAGATGCTGTTTGCTTTAACGAAGTGCGTAACATGTTTGGTTACACAGGTACTTACAAGGGGTCATCGTGTATCTGTCATGGGTACAGGGATGGGAATGCCATCAATCTCTATCTATGCGCGTGAGTTGATTGTCGACTACGGAGTGAAAAAATTAATCCGTGTGGGAACTGCTGGTTCTTTGAATGAGGATGTTCATGTCCGTGAATTGGTCTTGGCTCAAGCAGCTGCTACCAACTCAAACATCATCCGCAACGATTGGCCTCAATACGATTTCCCACAAATTGCTAGCTTTGATCTTTTAGACAAGGCTTACCATATTGCCAAAGACCTTGGTATGACTACTCACGTCGGAAATGTCTTGTCATCAGACGTTTTCTATTCAAACTATGGTGAAAAGAACATCGAGCTTGGTAAATGGGGTGTGAAAGCTGTCGAAATGGAAGCAGCAGCTCTTTACTATCTTGCTGCTCAACACCACGTTGACGCCTTTGCTATTATGACGATTTCTGATAGCTTGGTCAATCCAGATGAAGACACAACTGCAGAAGAACGTCAAAACACCTTCACTGATATGATGAAGGTTGGTTTGGAAACATTGATTGCAGACTAAAGGTAGGCTATATTCAGAATGATTTCTCTTGTTCTCAAAATGATAACTATCAACAATGAATCAATCCTGAAATAGGTAAGAATAAGGAAATTGAAGAAAGCCTAATTGTGTCAAAGGACTAACAGGAGTTAGTTTAAGATCTAAATCATAATCAAATAAAGTTGGAAGCCAAGTTGACAAGAAGTCAAGACTTTCAACTTTTTAACTTGAAAATTCCTAGGAGTACAAAATGGATAAGATTGAACAATTACAAGGTATTATTGATCAAAGTCAGAGAATTGTCTTTTTCGGTGGTGCAGGGGTTTCTACAGAGTCTAATATTCCAGATTTTCGTAGTTCAGATGGTATATATAGTCTGAAACTAGGTCGCCATTTTACTGCCGAGCAACTGGTTTCACGCACTATGTTTGAGCGCTATCCAGAGGATTTTTTTGATTTCTACAAAAAGTATCTGGTCTATCCAGATGCCAAGCCGAATTTAGCACATGATTATCTAGCGTCGTTGGAAAAAACAGGTAAATTAAAGGCGATTGTGACGCAAAATATCGATAGCCTCCATGAAATGGCAGGATCTCAGAAAGTTTTGAAACTGCATGGTAGTGCAGATCGTAATTATTGTTTGGGCTGTCATCGTTTTTATGATTTGACTGCCTTTTTGGCACTTGAAGGTCCAGTTCCCCACTGCTTAGATTGTGGTAAGGTGGTCAAACCTGACGTAACCCTTTACGAGGAAGCGCTAGATATGGACGTATTTAGTCGAGTGGCCCAAGTCATTCAACAAGCAGATTTGTTGATCATTGGTGGAACTTCCTTAGTTGTTTACCCTGCAGCTAGCCTAATCAATTATTTTTCAGGGTCAAATCTTGTCGTTATCAACAAGTCCAGCACTCCTCAAGACAGCCAAGCTGATTTAGTTATCGAAGGTAAGATTGGAGAAGTTTTTTCTAAATTGAGACAATAAAAAACTGAAAGAAGTAGGATTATACTTCCTTCAGTTTTTTTGTATCACGAACTCAGAAACTATGAACAAGATTCTCTTCATTTCTAGGGGAATCTCAAATTTGATTTATAAATTGCTCGAGTTATTTTTAATTGCTGAATAAAAGGAAAAAAGGAAGACTTTCTGGATGAAAAACTTCCTTTTTTAGTCAATCAGTACATGCTGATTTTAATGAAATGCTACTATATTGTTTACTTTTTTAAAGATCGCAAAAAACAATCAATCTCTGCTTGAGAATGGAGAATACGCATCTTTTCTGGGTAAGTATTGTTTAAGTATTGGTATCTATCCTTAGCATTTTTTGTTCGACCATCCCAGAGAATCCAACGGATAAATTCCCAGTTGAATTGCTCGGGGCATCCCGCTGCCATACTTTTTCTCACTTTTCCTCTGTATTTTAAATAGCGCTTAAAGGCTCTTAGCAAACAATTCCAAGCAGAGAAGTTTAAAAAGATGATCTGGTCAGCTTGCTCCATTCTTTCCTCATAGCAACACCAAGAGTAGTTGCCATCAATGACCCAGTTTTCGTTTTTGACTAGAAAAGTTTTCATTTCGTTCAGCATCCAGTCGCGGTCACTATCTTGCCACCCTGGCTGAAATTGGAGAGTATCCATATGAAGTTTGGGGATAGAGTAGTGATTAGCTAGTTTTTCTGCCAGAGTGGATTTGCCTGATCCAGAATATCCAATGATAGCTATTTTCATAATAACCTCCAGAAAATGTGCACAAAAAAAGCTCCGAGGAGCTCATTTTGTATGCAGTTAATGATTAACCAAGTTTAGCTGCAAGACGTGCTTTATCACGGCTAGCTTTGTTTTTGTGGATCAAACCTTTAGTTTCTGCTTTATCGATAGCTGAGCTGGCAGCACGGTAAAGTTCTTCAGATGGGTTTGCTTCAAAAGCTTTGATAGCAGTACGCATAGCTGATTTTTGAGCTGAGTTCTTTTCGTTTTGTTTAACGTTCAATTCAGCGCGTTTGATAGCTGATTTAATGTTTGCCAATGTTCTTACCTCCATTTTTTTACTAACTATACCATTATATCTGAAAACTTACGTTTTGACAAGGGAAAATTATTTTTTTAAGTAAATTTCATCAATTTCGTGATTTTTTTAGATTTATGGAGAATGACCTCGGCACGATTTCGTGTCGGTTCAATGTAATTCTGGAGATTGGTTAGGTTGATACTAGTCCAAACTTGGTGGGCAAAAATCCTTGACTTCACTAAGAGGAAGTTGAGTGAAACGATAGTAATAGTTACCTGGATCATCTTGAGCAAAAGCTCAAAAAGTTTTAAGAAACGATCCAAATACCAGCTTTCAATATCCTCGACTGCGGCATCGACATAGATTGAAAAAGTCAAAGAAATCAGTAATATAGAGACGTGCATTGTGAGGATTTTTGGAATACGTTGATTCCCTCAACAATGACAAAAATCAGCAGCTTCTACTCGTTGTTTTTTTGACCAGGGACAATATCATAGATTTCATGGGAATAAACAGGGATATCAACATCCTGCCCATTTTTGAGTTGGTCTAGGAAATTGAGCAAAGCTTCCATGTCGTAGCTCTCAGGAAAACCCTTGCGGTTGAGAATATCTTGCTCAATTAAGACACTGTTTGGGTATAAAAAACCATCCGTAGTAACCAGTTCAACACTTGCTCCAGGGACTATACGAGAAAGCAAAATTTGCAAGAGTCGACTAGTAGTTGACTTACCTACGGCAACACTTCCTGAAACTCCAATAATAAAGGGCTGTTTTTTGCTCTCTCTTTGAAGGAAAATGCCTTTTGAAAAGGCAAGGTCTTCTTTGGAACGTTTGTAAATCTGAATCAGATGTGCCAGTGGCAGATAGATATCAGTAACATCTTGTAGGCTAATCTGGTCATTGAAACTCTTAATAGAATCTAACTCCTCCTCGGTCAAGGGAGGAGTTGTTTTGCGATGCAAGGATTGCCAAGTTTCGCGGTTTATCTTTTCAAAATGTAAAAATTCGTTGGTCATTTGTTTTCCCCTAGATATTTTGTCTATCATACCATAAAAAGCTAAAAAAATGAAGCGGTTTCTTGAATGTGGTAAGTCAGTAGTATATACTATAAGTAGATAGAGGATGAACAAATTATTGATGAAGTAGGAGCTGGTTTCTCCTGATTCTATCAGATAATAAAGGGGGCTTTTTAGTTCACAACTTATAGGAGGTGTACTATGAAAATCTTAAAAAGTTACATATTGGAACTCTGTTTTATTTTAAGTTTTGCTTTACCTTTTATAAAAGGAGCCAATGCAGATAATGGTAGACGCTTTGTGGAAATCTATTACGGTTTTACTTTTTTGATGGAACATGCTATTGTAACAGCTGTCTTTATCTGTTCGCTCTTAATTGCTTTCTTACTAAAAAAACGGTGGACGAATTGGCTTGCTGCTAGTAGTTATCTATTTTTGATTTTGTGGATTGCTACAGAGGGTTTTTTATTCCGCATGTCAATAGAAGATTTGATACGACTGTGGACAAGTTTGGAAATCCTGACACAAACTTATCAGTTGGGCCTTTATCTAAACATCTTATTGGGAGTACTGTTGATAATTAAGTATTTGAAGGTAAAGCAATAGTAATCAAAATGCGTCTGATTATAGACAATAAATTTGTTGTTTTATCCTGACTGTTATATCTTGTAGCTCCCAATGACTTGTCATTCGTTTCCAATAATTGATTGATATTGAAGAATAGCGCTTTCTTTGTTAAAATCTAAGAGGGAAAACCTATAAAGGAGGACTAAGATGAAAGCTAGATTAAGAGAAAAAACGCTGGTTTTTATCAGCCTATTTGTAGTTGTTTTATGGTTATCACCAAACTGGGTGAATTTCTCCTTTTCAATAGGACCTTACTCCTATAACTGGACTATTTTTGTCCTTTTTATCTTATTGCCACTCATAGGACTTGGCTACCTTGTGTTAGCTTTCTTTAAAAGAAAGTGGTGGCTCTTCTTTTTTGGTTTAGCTTGTATCTTTGCTTTTCCAATTACCATGGCAGTGGGGAGCTTTTTACTAGGTCCCTAATCCTAATCAGAACTTATATTATTTTTGAAAAAATACAATGTGTTTAAAGGCTTGATACCTTTGTAAACGATTTACAAATAACTTATTTTTATGGTAAAATAGTATCATGAGTAAAATGTATTATGCAGAAAATCCAGATGCAGCCCATGATGTTCATGAACTTAGAGTTGAGCTACTTGGGCAAAAGATGACCTTTTTGACGGATGCAGGTGTCTTTAGCAAAAAAATGATTGACTTTGGAAGTCAGTTGTTGTTAAGATGCCTTGATGTTGAAAAAGGTGAAAAAATTCTTGATGTTGGTTGTGGCTATGGTCCGATAGGTTTGTCTTTGGTTAAGGCTTATGATGCCCAGGCGACTATGGTGGATATCAATAATCGTGCTCTGGATTTAGCCCAGCAAAATGCACTGAAAAACAAGGTTCAAGCGACTATCTTCCAGTCTAATATTTATGAGCAGGTAGAGGGACAATTTAACCATGTCATTTCGAATCCGCCCATACGTGCAGGCAAGCAAGTAGTTCACGAAATCATCGAAAAAAGTATAGACTTTTTAGTAGACGGTGGAGATTTGACGATCGTTATCCAGAAAAAACAAGGAGCCCCAAGTGCCAAAAGTAAGATGGAAGATGTATTTGGCAATTGCGAGGTTGTAAAGAAAGATAAGGGATATTACATCCTTAGAAGTGTAAAAGAATGAGAGCAGTAGACCTAATCCAGAAAAAAAGAGACGGGCAAGAACTCAGTTCGAACGAAATCCAATGGTTGATCGAAGGCTATGTGGCAGGAACTGTTCCTGACTACCAGATGTCAGCATTTGCCATGGCAGTTTACTTCCAAGGAATGACTACGAGAGAAATTTCTGATTTAACCATGAATATGGTTAAGACAGGCCAGGAGTTTGATTTGTCAGCTATAGATGGTGTGAAGGTTGATAAACACTCTACGGGTGGTGTTGGTGACAAGGTAACTTTAATTCTAGCACCCTTGGTAGCTAGTTTTGATGTCCCAGTGGCTAAGATGAGCGGTAGAGGTTTGGGGCATACCGGTGGTACTATCGATAAATTAGAATCCATCAAAGGTTTTCAGATTGAACGAAGTCAGGATGAATTTATCAAACAAGTTCAAGATATTGGTGTTTCAGTTATTGGGCAATCCGATCAACTGGTTAAGGCTGACAAACTTCTCTATGCCCTTCGTGATGTGACGGCAACAGTGGATACCATTCCCTTGATTGCTAGTTCGGTCATGAGTAAAAAAATTGCAGCTGGAGCTGATGCTATCTTACTTGATGTAACAGTCGGTGAAGGCGCCTTTATGAAGACAGTTGATGAGGCACGCCAACTGGCTCAAACCATGGTAAACCTTGGTAAGGCTGTAGGTCGTAAGACAGTAGCAGTTATTACAGATATGAGTCAACCCTTGGGACGCGCCATTGGTAACCGTTTAGAAATCCTAGAAGCCCTGGAAATTCTTCAAGGTAAAGGACGTCAAGATATTAGCCACTTTATCTGTGAGTTGGCCCAGATTATGTTATCATTAGCAAATGTTGAAAAAACTGTCGAGGAAGTAAGGCAACATCTTGAAAACGGTAAGGCACTCCAGAAATTTGAAGAGATGGTTCTAGCTCAGGGTGGAGACCTAGAAGACCTCTATCGTCCAGTAAAAGTTGACCATGTAATTGATATTCCTGCTCAAGAGGATGGTATTATCGCAGAACTTCCAGCTATGGAGTTTGGTCTTTTTGCTATGAGATTGGGTGCTGGTCGTGCCGTTAAAACAGATGCTCTCGACTATGAGACAGGGATTGTTTTTGAGAAGAAAGTTGGAGAATCAGTCAAAAAGGGTGAAATTGTTGCAAAAGTATATGCAAATGGCAAAATTTCTCCGGAACTAGTTACAGATTTCCAAAATTATGTTAAAATTAAGATAGGTGATGAAGCGATCAAAACGCGTGAAATCATTGAAATCATCTCCTAATTTAAGGAAAAACCGAAATGAAATTAAATAAATACATTGATCATACGCTTTTAAAGCAAGATGCTACCGAACAGCAAATCGATCGTTTGCTATCTGAAGCAAGAGAGTACGATTTTGCCAGTGTTTGTGTCAATCCTTGCTGGGTTTCGCATGCAAAAACTGCACTCGTAGATACTGATGTCAAGGTTTGTACAGTAGTAGGATTCCCTCTTGGAGCTACAACTTCAGCTGTCAAAGCTTATGAAACCAAAGAAGCTATCCAAAATGGTGCTGATGAAATTGATATGGTTATCAATGTTGGTGCACTCAAGTCTGGGAATGCTGATTTAGTTGAGTCAGATATTCGAGCAGTTGTTGAAGCAAGCGGAGACAAACTGGTTAAGGTTATTATCGAGGCTTGTTTGTTAACTGATGAAGAAAAAGTTCTAGCTTGTCAGCTAGCTCAGAAAGCAGGAGCAGACTTTGTCAAGACGTCAACAGGCTTCTCAACAGGTGGAGCAACCCTACCGGATGTTCAATTAATGCGCCAGACAGTTGGTCCTGATATGGGGGTTAAGGCTGCTGGTGGAGCTCGTTCTTATGCAGATGCAGTTGCCTTTTGTTGAAGCAGGAGCTACTCGAATCGGAACATCTTCTGGTGTAGCAATCTTAAAAGGAGAGTTAGCAGATGGCGACTACTGAGTTGATTGACTTAGCGATTGAGACTAGTAAAAATGCCTATGTTCCTTATTCACATTTTCCGATTGGTGCTGTTTTGGTTGCCAAGGACGGCAGTGTTTATACAGGATGCAATATTGAAAATGCTAGCTACCCCTTGACCAACTGTGGTGAGAGAACAGCGATTTTTAAAGCTATCTCCGAAGGACAACGTGAGTTTTCAGAATTGATTGTTTACGGTCAAACTGAGAAACCTATTTCTCCTTGTGGAGCTTGTCGCCAAGTTATGGTCGAATTTTTTGAACAAGATCTAAAGGTGACTCTAGTTGCCAAAGATAAATCGACGGTCGAGATGACGGTCGGGGAATTACTTCCATACTCATTTACAGACTTGCATTAGTCTGCGTCACTCTTTGAGTGACAAGGGTCCTTGTGGCCAATCAATCCATACTTGCAACTTCGTTGCGCATCTTATTTAGGAGGTTCAGTAATGAACAAGAAACAATGGCTAGGCCTTGGTCTAGTTGCAGTAGCAGCATTTGGACTTGCTGCATGTGGTAATCGCTCTTCTCGTAACGCAGCTTCATCTTCTTCTGATGTGAAGACTAAAGCAGCTATCGTTACAGATACTGGTGGTGTTGATGATAAATCATTTAACCAATCAGCTTGGGAAGGTCTTCAAGCTTGGGGTAAAGAACACAACCTTTCAAAAGACAATGGTTACACTTACTTCCAATCAACAAGTGAAGCTGACTACGCTAACAACTTGAACCAAGCAGCAGGAAGCTACAACTTGATCTTCGGTGTTGGTTTTGCCCTTCACAATGCAGTTGAAGAAGCAGCGAAAGAACATGCAGATTTGAACTATGTTTTGATCGACGATGTGATTAAAGATCAAAAGAACGTAGCAAGCGTAACATTTGCTGATAACGAAGCAGCTTACCTTGCAGGTGTAGCAGCAGCTAAAACTACTAAAACAAAACAAGTTGGTTTTGTAGGTGGTATGGAATCTGAAGTTATTTCTCGTTTCGCAGCTGGTTTCAAAGCTGGTGTTGAGTCAGTTGACCCATCTATCAAAGTACAAGTAGACTACGCTGGTTCATTTGGTGATGCCGCTAAAGGTAAAACAATCGCTGCAGCTCAATACGCTGCAGGTGCAGACGTAATCTACCAAGCAGCTGGTGGTACTGGTGCAGGTGTCTTCTCAGAAGCTAAATCTTTGAATGAAAGCAAAAACGAAGGCGAAAGTTTGGGTTATCGGTGTAGACCGTGACCAAGTTGATGAAGGTAAATACACTTCTAAAGACGGTAAAGAAGCTAACTTCGTGCTTGCTTCTACATTGAAACAAGTTGGAACAACAGTTCAAGATATCGCAAACAAAGCTGAAAAAGGTGAATTCCCTGGCGGTCAAGTGATCGTTTACTCATTGAAGGATAAAGGGGTTGATCTAGTAACAACTAACCTTTCTGAAGAAGGTAAAAAAGCTGTTGAAGATGCAAAAGCTAAAATCCTAGATGGCAGCATCAAAGTTCCTGAAAAATAATAGATAAAAGTCATTTCTTAGGGGAGCGGCCTGTGGCCGCTTCTTTAAGAATTGAGACAAATTGTTTTGTCTCAATAGAGCTTGCTAAATCTCTTTAGCAGGTTTTATTGAAATAAAATAAAACTCTGAAAGGAAGAGCACATGGCACACGAAAATGTCATTGAGATGCGTGAAATTACCAAAGTTTTTGGTGAATTTGTCGCTAACGACAAGATTAACCTTGAACTTCGTAAAGGTGAAATTCATGCACTTTTAGGAGAAAATGGAGCTGGGAAGTCCACTCTTATGAACATGCTAGCAGGGCTTCTAGAACCAACTAGTGGTGAAATTGTGGTCAACGGTCAAGTTGTAAAACTAGACTCGCCATCAAAAGCCGCTAGCCTAGGGATTGGAATGGTTCACCAACACTTTATGTTGGTAGAGGCTTTCACTGTTGCTGAGAATATCATTTTAGGAAGTGAATTGACTAAAAATGGTGTCCTAGATATTACTCGAGCAACTCGAGAAATTCTTGAATTATCAGAGCGTTATGGTCTTGCTGTGGATCCTTCTGCCAAAGTAGCAGATATCTCTGTTGGTGCTCAACAACGTGTTGAAATCCTAAAGACACTTTATCGTGGTGCCGATATTCTCATCTTTGACGAACCGACTGCCGTTTTAACACCATCAGAAATCGATGAGTTGATGGCTATCATGAAGAACCTGGTCAAAGAAGGTAAATCAATTATCTTGATTACCCATAAGTTGGATGAGATTCGCGCAGTATCTGATCGTGTTACAGTTATCCGTCGTGGTAAATCTATCGAAACAGTTGAGATTGCTGGTGCGACTAACGCTGACTTGGCAGAAATGATGGTAGGGCGTTCAGTTTCCTTCAAAACTGTGAAGCAGGCACCTCAACCAAAAGAAGTTGTACTGTCCATTAAAGACTTGGTTGTTAATGAAAACCGTGGCGTTCCTGCTGTTAAAAATCTCTCACTCGATGTTCGAGCTGGTGAAATTGTCGGAATTGCCGGTATTGATGGAAATGGTCAGTCTGAATTGATCCAAGCTATCACAGGACTTCGTAAGATTGAATCTGGTAGCGTAGAGTTGAAAGGCCAATCTATCGTAGGTTTGCATCCTCGCCAAATCACTGAACTAAGCGTAGGTCACGTTCCAGAAGACCGTCACCGTGATGGTCTGGTTTTGGAAATGATGATTTCTGAAAATATCGCTCTTCAAACCTACTATAAGGAACCTCTTAGCAAAAAGGGAATTTTAAATTATACGAATATCATTGACTATGCAAAAAAATTGATGCAAGAGTTTGATGTTCGCGCTGCTAACGAGATTGTTCCAGCTTCAGCCCTTTCTGGAGGAAATCAACAAAAAGCAATCATCGCTCGGGAGATTGATCGAAATCCTGATCTCCTCATCGTCAGCCAACCAACTCGTGGTTTGGACGTCGGTGCCATTGAGTACATTCACAAACGCTTGATTCAAGAACGTGATAATGGGAAAGCTGTCCTTGTAGTCAGCTTTGAACTAGACGAGATTCTAAATGTCTCAGATAGAATCGCTGTTATTCATGATGGTAAGATTCAAGGGATTGTAACACCAGAAACAACCAACAAGCAAGAACTTGGTGTCTTGATGGCTGGTGGTGAATTGGAAAAAGGAGAAGAGTGATGTCTAAAAAATTACAACAAATTTCGGTTCCCTTGATTTCTGTTATCCTTGGAATCTTGCTTGGAGCCATCGTCATGTGGATTTTTGGCTACGATGCTATTTGGGGTTATGAAGAGTTGTTCTACACAGCCTTCGGTAGTGTTCGTGGGATCGGTGAAATTTTCCGTGCCATGGGGCCATTAGTCTTGATTGCTCTTGGATTTGCAGTTGCGAGTCGTGCAGGCTTCTTTAACGTTGGTCTTCCAGGACAAGCACTCGCTGGTTGGGTTATGAGTGGCTGGTTCGCTCTTTCAAATCCAGATTTACCACGTCCATTGTTGATTCTTGCGACAGTTGTCATTGCGCTGGTTGCTGGAGGAATTGTTGGCGCCATTCCTGGTATTTTAAGAGCTTATCTTGGAACATCTGAAGTTATCGTAACCATCATGATGAACTACATTGTTCTCTATACAAGTAATGCCTTTATCCACTCTTTCCCCAAAGATATCATGCAAAGTACAGACTCATCAATCCGAGTAAGTGCAAACGCAACTTATCAAACACCTTGGCTTGCTGAGTTAACAGGAAACTCTCGTATGAATATTGGGATTTTCTTTGCCATCATTGCAGTTGCAGTTATCTGGTTCTTGCTTAAGAAGACAACTCTCGGTTTTGAAATCCGTGCAGTTGGTCTAAATCCAAATGCTTCTGAATACGCAGGTATTTCAGCTATACGTACCATTATTCTATCTATGATTATCTCAGGTGCTCTTGCAGGACTTGGTGGAGCTGTAGAAGGACTTGGTACCTTCCAAAACGTCTATGTTCAAGGTTCATCATTGGCAATCGGATTTAATGGTATGGCAGTAAGTCTACTTGCTGCGAACTCACCAATTGGAATTCTCTTTGCAGCCTTCTTGTTCGGAGTGCTTCAAGTTGGAGCCCCTGGTATGAATGCAGCACAAGTACCATCAGAGCTTGTAAGTATCGTTACAGCCTCAATTATCTTCTTTGTCAGCGTTCACTACATCATCGAACGCTTTGTCAAACCAAGAAAACAACTTAAAGGAGGTAAATAAGGATGTCGATTACAACAATGTTAACCCTTATGGTTTCTTCAATGTTGATTTATTCAGCACCACTTATTTTCACAAGTATCGGAGGCGTTTTCTCTGAACGTGGTGGAGTTGTTAACGTTGGACTTGAAGGAATCATGGTTATGGGTGCCTTTTCTGGAGTTGTGTTTAATCTTGAATTTGCACAAGATTTGGGAGCATTAACTCCTTGGTTGGCTTTACTAGTTGGTGGATTAGTTGGAGCTATCTTTTCACTGATTCATGCAGTAGCTACAGTTCATTTCCGTGCTGACCATGTTGTCAGTGGTACCGTACTTAACTTGATGGCGCCAGCCTTGGCTGTTTTCTTAGTCAAAGTGCTTTATAACAAGGGACAAACGGATAACTTAACGCAAACTTTTGGACGTTTTGATTTCCCTCTTTTGGCTAATATCCCAGTTATCGGAGATATCTTCTTCAAGTCAACAAGTTTACTTGGTTACCTAGCAATTGCCTTCTCATTCTTAGCATGGTTTGTCCTTTTTAAAACTCGCTTTGGACTTCGCCTCCGTTCAGTTGGTGAACACCCACAAGCAGCAGATACTTTGGGGATTAATGTCTACAAGATGAGATATCTTGGAGTTGTGATTTCAGGTTTCCTTGGAGGAATCGGTGGAGCTATCTACGCTCAGTCAATTTCCGTTAACTTCTCAGTTACGACCATCGTTGGACCTGGATTTATCGCACTTGCTGCTATGATTTTCGGTAAGTGGAATCCTGTTGGAGCTATGCTTTCAAGTCTCTTCTTCGGATTATCACAAAGTTTGGCAGTTATCGGTTCTCAACTTCCATTTTTGCAAGGAGTTCCAGCCGTTTACTTGCAAATTGCACCATATCTTTTGACCATCGTCGTCCTAGCAGCCTTCTTTGGTAAAGCTGTTGCACCGAAGGCAGATGGTATCAACTATATCAAATCTAAATAAACAAAAAAACGTCAGTTTGAAACTGACGTTTTATTGTTTAGGTTCTTAGTGTGTGAGGTTTAAGCCCCAGGGAACAAGATTTTCTGTTTTATTACGAATACGATTGATATTATCTTTGTGGCGGATAATAATTAAACCTGCGAGAGCTAGGATAATCGCTACGAATAATAAATCGTAATTTGGCAATATGAAACCGATAAGTGGAAAGAGAATCACCCCAAGTACAGCAGCGAGAGCAGCAGTAACACTAGAGAGAGAAATCATGCTTCCTAGATATAGAGTTCCAAAGAAGACAACTGCTAGATAGAGGCAAAATAGAGGAGCAAATCCGAAAATGACTCCAGCACTAGTTGCGACAGCCTTTCCTCCTTTAAATCCTGCAAATACTGGGAAGGTATGCCCAATCACAGCTAAAAGGCCAAAGACTAGAGGTGATACACCTTGAACATGAAAGATAAGTGGAAGCAAGGTTGCGATGGTTCCTTTGAAAAAGTCAATCACGAAGGTTGCCATACCCGCTTTCTTACCTAAAATACGAAAGGTATTGGTCGTTCCAGTATTACCTGAACCATGTTCTCTTAGATTGATCTTAAAGAAGATTTGCCCAATCCACAGTCCTGAAGGGATAGAACCCAATAAATAAGCTAAAATTAATAATACTATTGTCATCATGCTTCTATTATACCATGAAATAGGAGAGAAACGGAAAGGAATCTTTTCTCAAATTGTGACATCTGATACTTTATGTAAGTAGAAAAATTTTCTCATGAACACTATTGTTCGGAAATTAAGGCTAAAGTTTTAAAAATACATGAAAATTCTGAAAATCCTTGATTTTATGTTTATTTATGCTATAATAGGAACAATTATTTTTAGGAGGTGGACTATGTCTTACTTATTCGAGATATTACCAAGTTTATTGAGCGGTGCGACAATGACTTTACAAGTTTTTGCACTGGTCTTGCTCTTTTCAATCCCTTTAGGTATTTTGATTGCCTTTTGCTTACAGGTCCATTGGAAACCCCTCCATTACATAATTGATGTTTATATCTGGGTGATGCGTGGGACACCCTTACTTTTGCAACTAATTTTTATTTATTATGTCCTTCCAAGTATCGGAATTCGATTGGACCGGGTGCCAGCAGCTATTATTGCTTTTACGCTTAATTATGCAGCCTACTTTGCAGAAATATTCCGTGGAGGAATTGCAACGATTCCTCAGGGGCAATACGAAGCAGCTAAGGTTTTGAAATTTAATCCTATCGATACCGTTCGCTATATCATCTTGCCTCAGGTCACTAAGATTGTTTTACCAAGTGTATTTAATGAGGTTATGAGTTTGGTTAAGGATACTTCTCTGGTCTATGCACTCGGTATTTCAGATTTAATCCTAGCCAGTCGTACTGCAGCCAATCGTGATGCGAGCTTGATTCCAATGTTTTTAGCAGGAGCTATCTATCTGCTTATGATTGGTATCGTTACAATCCTAGCTAAGAAACTTGAGAAGAAGTTCAGCTACTATAGATAGGAGGTTAATCATGTTAGAGTTAAGAAATATCAGCAAAAAATTTGGAAAAAAAGAAATTTTATCCAATTTCAGTTTAACAATTCCTGAAAAGCAAATTTTGGCCATTGTTGGCCCTTCTGGTGGTGGGAAGACTACCTTGCTTAGAATGTTAGCTGGACTTGAGACCATTGATTCAGGAGAGATTTTTTATAATGGAGAGTCCCTACCTTTGGATGAACTTGAAAAGCGCCACTTGTTAGGTTTTGTTTTTCAAGATTTTCAGCTTTTTCCTCACTTATCCGTTATGGAAAACTTGATTTTGTCACCTATCAAGACTATGGGAATGTCTGAAGCAGATGCAAAGAAGAAGGCAGTTGACTTACTAACTCGTCTGGGCCTCGAAGCTCATGCGGATGCCTATCCATACTCCTTATCTGGTGGGCAAAAGCAACGGGTTGCCTTAGCACGTGCTATGATGATAGATCCTGAAGTGATTGGATATGACGAACCAACTTCAGCCCTTGACCCAGAGTTGCGTCTCGAAGTGGAAAAACTAATCATACAAAATCGAGAATTAGGCATGACTCAAATTGTCGTGACTCACGATCTCCAGTTTGCAGAGAATATTGCTGATCAGATTCTCAAAGTAGAGCCTAAGTAGGAGGTGTCTATGAATCTAAAGAAAATCAGTCTTGTTTTGGTATTCTTTCTGGCTTTTTTCCTCGTAGGATGCACGCAAAAAGCTAGTGATCCCAAAGTCGATAATTGGGACAAATACCAACAACAAGGAAGCATTACTATTGGATTTGACAATACCTTTGTTCCTATGGGATTTGAAGAAAAGAATGGCCAATATGTCGGATTTGATATTGACTTAGCCCAGGCTGTTTCTGAGAAACTGGGGTTCAAGGTACAGTTTCAACCCATTGATTGGGATATGAAGGAAACAGAACTTCAAAACGGCACTATTGATGCTATCTGGAATGGATATTCAGCGACTGATGAACGCCGTGAGAAGGTTGCTTTTACCATTCCTTATATGGAGAATCAGCAGGTTCTCGTCTCTAAAAAATCGCAAAATATCCAGTCGGTTTCGGATATGAAAAATAAGATTTTGGGAGCCCAAGCAGGTTCTTCTGGTTATCTAGATTTTGAAGCTCAGCCAGAACTTCTAAAGAATATTGTTAAGGACCAAAAGGCTAATCAGTATCAAAGTTTTAATGAAGCCTTGATTGACTTGCAAAATGATCGGATTGATGCTCTTTTAATTGACCGTGTTTACGCTAATTATTATCTTAAAATGGAAGGGATTATAGACCTCTATGAGATTTTCCCAGCTGGTTTTGAGAGTGAGTCTTTTGCAGTTGGAGTAAGACCAGCAGATAAGACCTTGTTAGCAAATTTGAATCAAGCTTTTGTGGAACTCTATCAAGAAGGTAAATTCCAAGAAATTAGCCAAAAAAATGGTTTGGTGAAGATATAGCAACAAGCCAAGTTAAAGGAAAAGAAAACTGAGACTCGCGTCTTGGTTTCTTTTTTTAGGGTGGAAATGAGTGCTTTTTTTACTAAAAAGGACTTGTGGATAGGCTTTTTAACTTGAAAATTTTGCAAAATCCCTAGAAAACCTGTAAAATAGTAAAGATGAACAAATAGGAGGTTCCTTGTGTCAAAAAAGGAAATCAATATTAACAATTATAATGATGATGCCATTCAGGTGCTAGAAGGGTTGGATGCGGTCCGAAAACGTCCAGGGATGTATATCGGATCGACCGATGGTGCTGGTCTCCATCACCTGGTCTGGGAAATCGTCGACAATGCAGTCGATGAAGCCTTATCTGGATTTGGTGATCGTATTGATGTAACAATTAATAAAGATGGAAGTTTAACAGTTCAGGACCACGGACGTGGAATGCCGACTGGAATGCACGCTATGGGAATTCCAACGGTTGAGGTTATCTTTACCATACTTCACGCCGGAGGGAAATTCGGTCAGGGTGGTTATAAGACATCAGGAGGTCTCCACGGGGTTGGATCTTCTGTCGTCAATGCCCTCTCTAGTTGGCTCGAAGTAGAAATTACACGTGATGGGGCTATTTACAAACAACGCTTTGAAAATGGTGGGAAGCCAGTAACAACTCTTGAAAAGGTTGGAACTGCACCTAAGTCTAAAACAGGTACCAAAGTGACCTTCATGCCGGATGCCAGTATCTTTTCTACGACAGATTTTAAGTACAATACCATTTCAGAGCGTCTCAATGAGTCAGCTTTTCTATTGAAGAATGTAACCTTGTCATTAACGGACAAGCGAACAGATGAAGCAATCGAGTTCCATTATGAGAACGGGGTACAGGACTTTGTTTCTTACCTCAACGAAGACAAGGAAACATTGACACCAGTCCTTTACTTTGAAGGGGAAGACAATGGTTTTCAAGTAGAAGTAGCCCTCCAGTATAATGATGGCTTTTCAGATAACATCTTATCCTTTGTCAATAACGTCCGTACCAAAGACGGTGGAACGCATGAGACAGGACTCAAGTCAGCCATTACCAAGGTTATGAATGACTATGCACGTAAGACGGGGCTTCTCAAGGAAAAAGATAAAAATCTTGAAGGATCCGATTATCGTGAAGGGTTAGCGGCTGTTCTTTCTATCTTGGTTCCGGAAGAGCACTTGCAGTTTGAAGGACAGACTAAGGACAAACTTGGAAGTCCGCTAGCTCGTCCAATCGTTGATAGTATTGTTGCTGAAAAACTGACCTTCTTCCTTATGGAAAATGGGGAATTAGCTTCAAATCTGATTCGTAAAGCCATTAAGGCTCGTGATGCCCGTGAAGCAGCACGAAAAGCGCGTGATGAGAGCCGAAATGGAAAGAAAAATAAGAAAGATAAGGGTTTGCTTTCTGGGAAATTAACCCCAGCTCAGTCTAAAAATCCAGCTAAGAACGAACTCTATCTGGTCGAGGGAGACTCTGCCGGTGGCTCTGCCAAACAAGGTCGTGACCGCAAATTCCAGGCTATACTGCCTCTTCGTGGTAAGGTGATCAATACAGCCAAGGCCAAGATGGCAGATATCCTCAAAAATGAAGAAATCAATACCATGATTTATACCATCGGTGCTGGTGTTGGGGCAGATTTCTCCCTTGAAGATGCTAACTATGACAAGATCATTATCATGACCGATGCGGACACCGATGGTGCCCACATTCAAACTCTTCTCTTAACCTTCTTTTACCGCTATATGCGTCCACTAGTTGAGGCAGGCCATGTTTATATCGCCCTTCCTCCTCTTTACAAGATGTCCAAAGGTAAAGGAAAGAAAGAAGAAGTGGCCTATGCTTGGACGGATGGTGAGTTAGAAGAACTCCGTAAACAATTCGGCAAAGGCGCTACCCTACAGCGCTACAAGGGGCTTGGTGAGATGAATGCGGACCAACTCTGGGAAACAACCATGAATCCAGGAACTCGTACCCTCATCCGTGTTACGATTGAAGACCTAGCACGCGCAGAACGTCGTGTCAATGTCTTAATGGGTGATAAGGTTGAACCACGCCGTAAGTGGATTGAAGATAATGTCAAGTTTACGCTGGAAGAGAGTGGGGAAATGGTGTTTTGAGATGTCAATTGTAAGATTACATAGGGAAATAAAGGATTATCTTGTAAATAATGAAGTAAGTAGTCTAAAATTTTTAAAAATTTTAGATAGTACAGATTATCTTGCTGAAAATACTAGAGTTAAGTGGAATAAGTATTTTCTTTATATGTTAATTATAGGGATATTAATGAATCTTTTTCTTGAATTTGATAAAAATATTTCGTCTGAATATATAAATATCTTTATAAATGCACTTTTACTCTTTGTAATAACAGTTTTAGTAATACTTGGTTACAATTTTTTTTATTTTGTTTATCTCTCATCTGTTCAAAGATATTTATCATAGTTATTTAAAAAAAAGAGGTTGAAGATTAGGCGATTGTTTTCAGCTCTATCATTTTGTTAAATATTTTTTTGGATAAAACTTTTGATATTAATGCCTATGAATGCATTTATTATAAGCTATGTGGCTGCTTATATTATTCCAGAAAATAAGAATCTAAAAAAGATAGAGAATTTTATAAATCTTCTATTTAAAGAGTATGATCTGAACTACGAATTTAATGGTAAAGTTTGGTCGTTTTGGTTGATATGCTTGGTGGTGTTGATTGCTTCTTGCCTTTCATTTTATATTGTTTTAAAATCTCAGAATATTTTTGAATTAGAAGGTATGGAATTGGAAAATCGTCTGATACTTGGAGTTCTTGCGATAGTAACATTCATTGTTGGAGTTGATATTGATAAAGTTAGACCGATAGGTATTGCTCTTCTAGTATTGATTATTCAAACAGCATTTTTTGAATTTCGTCAGTCACAATTTTTTACAAAAATGTATCAGAAAGCACAACAAATTTTTCAAGAGCAGCTTCTTAAAAATGAAGATGATATTGCATACAATAGGCTAGTAGAATGTTATTATTATGGTGGTGACAGATATAAAGAGAAGTTGCTGAGTACGGAGAAATTTTTAGTTATTATTGTTAAAAATGAGTTGAAATCACTAAAAGATTTGAAAAACTATGATGACTATAAACTTTATAAAGCGATTAGAGCAAGAAATATATAAAGTCAATTTTTACAATTAAACAACTCGGTTATCGATGAACCATATTTTAAATTTAATCATAGTATTCACAAGGATAATAATATGAAAGTTGAAATGTTTGAAGAATTGATTAAAGCGATTGATTCAACTGATTGGATTTCCAATTGGATTCAAATAGGTATAGGTGGTTTTTCAATTCTAATACCTATAATTTACGCAACTTGGGTATCAAAAAAAGATACTAAAGAAATTGATGAACGACAACGAAAGCTAGAAATTATTCAATCTTCAATCGCGAAAAATATAGTAGAACTGACAAGTCAACAAAAGCAACTATCTGAAACTCAAAAAAAGGTTGAAGAGAGTTTAAGAGAACTTAAAGAAATGGCTCGACAATCAAGGAAGTCAAATCTATTAAAATTACAAAGTGATTTCCCAATATTCTATAGAGCACTAGATGATTTTGAATGGGAATATAACAAACTTTTGAGTTCTATTAATGATTTTAATTCTAAAAAGAATTTATCTTCTAATATTGAAGATGAAATAGGTGAAATATTCGCAGCAATTGAGGATTTAATTGAATCAGAAATTAATCATCTGAATACCGAAGAAGTTCCGCCGTTAGCTCTAGCTTATTTTAACAAACTATTAAGAGCTATAAACTCTTTATCAAAGTATTTTTTTCTACAAACTTTGATGATGTCCAATGTACTAATTTTTATAATTGATGATTTTTTTAAGAATAAAGATTGCTAGAGAAGAATTACTTGTTTTTTTGTATATAATTGAAAATCTTTAGATAATTTAGTTTTATAGAACTTGTATAGTTTTTTTCTAGCTTTTTAAATCTTAAGAAACTGTTCGATATAATAAATCTATTACCTCATAGAAAAAGAGGGGGAACACATGAGAACTGAAACAGAAATGATTGACCTGATTTTACAAAC
>BNJT01000258.1_pt1 | contig 24009 bp, 24 predicted proteins | sample 8540491 | NCBI WGS metagenome assembly BNJT01 (sample SAMD00202455, study PRJDB9452) | human saliva metagenome | host: Homo sapiens | reverse complement strand
AGGTTGAGGTTGTAGGGGGGTAGCGATTGAGAAACGTCATATGATTGCCAGCATGGGCAAAAAAAGTACCGATTCTATATTTTTTTCTGGTTCTGGCAGCACCAAGATGGTGGCCGAAGTGGTTGCAGAGACCCTATCGGGCAGTGAGATTGAGCCAGTGATGATGGAGGTCACGCAGAAGCTGTCGGCCGATGATGTAGCACCGTACGATTTCTTTGTTGTGCTAACGCCGACCTATAACGCGCGTCCGTCGCAGTTGCTGCTCGACTTTATCGATGGGCTGCCGTTAGCGCGCTATGAGAAAGCTGCCTATGTTATTGCCACATACGGCTTGTATCCGATCAACTGCCAACGCATTGTTGGGCAGCGTCTATTGAACCGGGGAATTCGGCCGGTTGGATATGGTGGGGTTCGCGGTCCCGCATCTGACGGTTCTTTACTATTCCCAAGTTGGCTTTTTCTTCATGTTCCACTACGAAAAAGCATGCTCCCCGAAAAAAATACGTTCCATGGTTGAAGAAATAGAAGCGTTGGCACAGGACTGGCGTTCGCGGCCAACAACATTGCCGCAGTTCAAGTGGTACGCTCCACTCGATTTTCCGGTCAACACGGTTTTCACTCGCTGGTACTTCCGGCGCTTCTACCGACCGAACATTCGTGTGCTACCGGACCGCTGGGACGGTAAGCCCATTGACGATGCCTACCCAGAAGCATGGCAGAAAAATGGCAACGGAGTGCCGGTATATCACCCAGAATCCGATCACGATTTTGCTCTGCGGGCCGTCCACAGGACGCCACATAAGGCAGTTATTTTCCATGATCGCATGAAGGACAAGCCCCGCTTAACGCCGGAATTCTATGCGGAGCGCAAGCAGGAGATTCTAGGGCGTATGCGGTAGGAGGTTCTGTCGCTGGGTGTAGTAGTGCCGTCATAGTGTTTGCTCATCAAACTGTCGCTTTCGATCTGTGTCTGAAAACGACAGTTTGATGAGCAAACACTATAGGGCGCCGTTCATAAAAACCTGGTGTATCAGTGGTCTCATTGTTTATGACGGTACTTAACGTCTCCCGTTGCTGCAGGAAAGGAAAAAGCCCCTGGGACCCCAGCCGGACGGTTGGCTCTAGAGATCTCGCGTGGGGAACTTTCGCTGGTCACGTCGTGCTGCTTGTTTGCTATCTGTGTAGATGTGTGGTTTCCTCAACCAAGGAATCAACAGTATCTCACCTACTACACCCTTATGGAAAGCACACACCCCCTTATAGCTATTAAGTTCAGCGGACCGGCACACCCATTGCCTGTGGTCCGTTTAGTGTCCGAACCCATCATGTCCGCCGAAACCACCATGCTGGGATTATTCGGCCTGCAAGCCGACACACAACAGGCAGTGGGGACAAGCACCCAACACGCTGTTGGCTTTCCCGCCTGGCCGATCATGACCGACCCAGACAATGCCCACCACGCCTTGAACCTGGTCGCCGAGCTGGAACAGATTCGCCGTCGCCCCAGCCTTCGACGCGCTAGAACACATATTAATGCTGTGACCGCGCAGTTGGCAGCCTCCGCACCGCATTTTGCACCGACGTTTTTGGAGGAGGTTGCCCGGATTTTCGTCACCGTGGGGAACCGACAAGCCGCACGGCAATTCTTCGGCAAAGCGAGGGCGGTGGAGCGTGCTCATAAAGTGGCGATTGATCTAGAACGGCACCAGGCTGCGTTTGTGGAGTTTGCTCATGCTGGTGTTGTTGGTGCTGCAGAACTGGTTGCGGAATGCCGTGCAGTTGGAACTCGTGACGGTGATGCGGAGCAAGGATTTACGTATGCATTGGGGCTAGTACATGCTCAAGCCCGGGCGGGGGTGTGTCCGTCAACGGGTGTGGTTGTGGTGTTACGACAGTTAGGCCAGCGTGCGGGGATGACTCCGGCTGAGATTGATCAAGCACTGGTGAATGGATTGCTGAAGCTTCCTGTGTTTAAAAAGGCGTCAACCAAGCTGTTCGTGACGCTTGCTGAGGCGTTGAAGCAGCATCCAGAGGCGCTTGAGGTGCTGTGGGACGTGAAGCCTCGGAAAACAACGCCGCTGCATTTTCTGAGTTTGTGGCATGCTGCAGGGTTGTTGGAGTTTATGCACACTGATCGTGCGCGCTACGCGCAGTGGTTGGTGGATTTTATTAATACCTACAGTGATGATGATGAAATAAGCGACTACAGTGCGGTGCTTGAGGAAGAGCTTGCCTATTGTGGTGATGCGCTTTGTGGGTTGCGTGTACGCAGGAATTTTATGTGGATGCCGCTTAATGTTATCGATATATTATGTGAATATGACGTTTCCTGGGATGTAAAAGGTCTTGGCATTGCCATGGGGGAAGTAGATTGGGCTTATTGGTTGGAGGATGAGCATGCTGAAAATCGTCGACCTCTACTACATGCGGCACGCCATCAAGATATTTCTTCATGTTTTGTTGAAGGAATTTTCGATTTCGAGGTCAAGAAATATCTTGATGTTTTCCTTTCCTATGAGGGTGCGCGAATAATACTAGGTAAAAAAATAGATGAACTAGTAGGTCGCACGGAAGATATCTTCAATAATAATAAAATTATTGATGATTGGTCTTTTCTGGCGGTGCCAAAAGTGTATGATGTCTATGGTGAGCGAGTGAAAAAGCTCTTTACTCGTAATGCTGATGAGCTCTTGGTGGCGGCGCTACATGCAGGAATGATAGCGGAATTAACCTGGCCTGCTTATGAGCAGGCGGTTGCGCGAGTTAGGTCGAAATCTAAGAAAACTGATTTTAACGTCTTCGATTCTTTCCCTGCTGTGGCGGTAGTGTCTGGGGCATATGTAGAGGTGGTGGATGGTGATGCCACACTAGCCAGTGGAGAACTTCCTGCGCGCTATGAAAAACATTCATTCGGTTTTTAACCGTTGGTGATAAAGTTCAAGTTTATCTTACGCCGCATAACCAGTCAGATGGTCGCCTTATGTGGCTGGGTGATTTGCAAACTTATTCAGTAGACGAACATAGGTGGGGTTCTGAGGGGGTCAGCCTGCCTCTTTCCGATGGAACACGTCTAACAGCTTTTGGTCTACTGCGGCCGACGGAGTTGAAGTTAGGATTATGTAATTTCGGGAACGTTATAGCTATAAATAAAGAAAATTCACCCATTTTTGCATCAGCTTATAACGAAGATGAACTGATGCTATGGAATGGAACTGATTATAAAAAATGGGAGGGAACTGCCAGGGAAGCACTAGAAAAAATAGGTGCGTTTTCTTATGGGGTGGACATTTTAGAAATCCCAGAAGAATCCAAGATCATGACTGGATTATCAACCATTATTCCAGCATTTCCAACGACTAAGCATAGTCTGCTTGGCGCTGTGCGGGGGAACCATGTTTATATTCAATATGAATATAATGATGACTATTATATTGTCTCGCCGCATGGTAACTACAAGTGTGATAGTAATTTCCAGGGTGCCATTCCTAAACCTGGTGGTGGTATATGGCTTGTTTGTAATAGTGGTTCCCCTTGGAAAGATATTGAAACGGAAGTGAAAATCACATTACAAGATAAAGATTCCCCATTTCAAAATTTGCCTTTTGCTGCATTTCATCAGTTCCACTATCGTGATGAACATGCAAGTAAGCTCATGCGAGTCTACACCCATGACCAAGCACGGCAAGTGTTCGACGCAGTAACTGATAACGAAGTATATTCCATTTTTTCTCATCAATTAAGAAGTGGCGATGAGATATTACTAAACGAACTTGTAGCCACGCAACGCACTATCCGCGTACAAGTTGCGAAATTTCAAGAACTTGTCAAGCAGTTAACTCAAAGCGCTGCCGTCCCTGATATTTGCATCAGTGAACCAGCTGCAAACTTACTATATCTATACTTAGATAAACGATCCTATGATTATCTACATTTAGCATCGCGTGATGCTCAAATCATCGCATCGTTCATTGTCGATCCCGATAACTTTTCCGCTCTTTCTTCCGATGAGTTTGACTCTGAATGGGTCAAACTCATGCATAATGAACGTTTCATCATTGGCATGCTGGGCTCTCCCTTGCTTCCTCAACTCTATAAAAAAGATAATGCTTTTACCGACCTGGTGAATTTCTTTCAGACTGCAACTAAACTTGGTATCTTTGGATGTGGTTGGCGCCGAGCCTCCATTGATATTGGCACCTACGAGTCAGTTGAATATGTGGCAGATATTCTTCCTCATGGTTCTGTCGTTGAGGGGTGTCTTGTGCTTGACTCTGAATATGACTGGAATGGAAATAAATGTAGTATATCTCGCATTATTCTCACTCCTGATGGTCGGGAAAAAAAGTTGGCGAATATACAGTTAAGTACAATCAAGATGTCAGCATGAATGCCGAGGATTTCCTTGCCTGTCTCGATGCGATTAGTGAAACGAGCAGTAGAACCCTTAATGAAGATGCAATAAAGGAAATCTCTCGGGGAACCGGCCTGATTCCCGCCACTGTCCGCTATGTATTTGGCGGTATGAAACATCATGATGATTTTGATTTTCCAAGTAGCTATGGATTTACAACCGTAGAGAGAGCAATTACAAGACTTTATCTACATTTCTTGGCAGATGAATGTCTTGATCATTTTTCTAAAAATAACAACGATGATCAGCAGTTTACTGGTTTCCTTCAGTTACTGGCTCACGCTGTACCGCAAACCGATCCAGTATCTTATATCCAGCAGGGGCCGGATACTGCAGCCATTATTTCTTATTGGCAAGAAATATTAGGAGAACCCGGTATGCATATCACCGCTGATATGCACTACAAGGTTCTTGTGGATTCTCATGTGACGTTACATTCGCCGTGGTACAGACCAGTGTACGAAATAATTTTTAATCGTCCCGAACTAGACCCTTCAAGTTGGCCACCTTTCTACAAGGACTCTCTTGCGATCTACTTGCATTTGGCGCAGAACCTAGAGCTCAACGATCCGGGAAGGCCATTTGTTGCCCATAAACTCACGTGGCTGCGTGAATCTGCAGAGAAAAACTTGAAAAATTCTGAGTATCTTGCCGCTGTTCCTTTTGGCAGTAGTTTCACTGATCCCGGTTTTACTGGAGATAAGCGCCCTGATGTTCAGGCAATCAGGCTTTTGATGGACGGCTATCTGGATACCTACATTGCGGATCTGAGCATTGTGCATGATGTGGAAGGGTGCCCCTGGGATCCTGCGGTTTCCGCCCCTGAGGTAGTAGACCAAGTTGCCACCCAGTTGAATGTCAGCCATGATGCCGCGCGCTATTACCTGCAGATGTTGAGTTTGATGTACCCAACTGACGCAGACATCCGCAGGTGGAACAGCTGGAATGCGGCCACTCTCCGGGCAGTAGTTGCCGAGCTCGCAAATCGTGGGTTGATTGTGGAAGGTCATCGTGCGCGTGCGGGCCGCAGTTGGTTCCTACCTGGTGCCTGGCTTGAAGGTGTAAAGAAGGATCGCCCAGTAGAAGAATGGAAGGCCCGCCACTACCTGCTTTGGCAAGACGTGAAGGTGCGGCCGGTGCTTCCTGGAAGTCCTTTGCTTATGCCAATCGCCCAGCTGTATCAGCAGGTATGGCAACGCTATATTGCCGGTGATGTGCCGGGTTATGTGGAACTACGTACCAAAAAGTATCGGCCGCGGAAAAACCGTTAGTGGGCGTTGTTAACGTGCCGCTCGACGCATGTCTCCCGTCACGGCCAATGCTCTACCAAGATCCCAGTTCACAACCCAGGTCCGCATAAGCCCCCAGAACCTCCCAAAAACCTACCTCAACCTCTCCTTCCTTAGCTGCTCAACCTCGGGAATATCCAGCTGCTCCAGCGAGGACAGTTCAACACCCATCGCACGAGCTAGCAGCAGGTCGGCAAGCTGGGGGTTGCGGGCGAGCGCCGGTCCGTGCATGTAGGTGGCTATGATGCTGCCTTGTACTACGCCTTCGGCGCCTACTTGCCCGTCAGCTTCAGCGGAACCGTCAGCGGTTGCGCCGTGGGTATCGCAGTTTCCTACACCCCGGATCACGCGCCCGAGGGGGGCGGCGTCGGGACCAAGGATGGTGGCACCCATGTGGTTTTCAAATCCAGTCAGTGTGTCGGTGAGTTCTGGGATTCCGGCTGGGGTGGAGATGAGCTCGCCGATGGTGCGTTTCCCAAGGGAGCTGGTGGTGGCGTCGATGAGTCCAACGCCGTCGACGATGCGCCCGTCGGCGCGGAAGGATTCACCAAGGACTTGCAGTCCGGCGCATATGGCGAAGATGGGTCGCCCGAGGTTGGCGGCTTCGATGAGTCCCCGGTGTTCGGTGAGGTGTTTTGCTGCGAGGATTTGTGCGGTGTCTTCGCCGCCGCCGACGCAGTAGAGGTCCAGGTTGGTGGGCACGGGTTCGCCAAGCTTGATGGTCACGACCTCCGTGTCAATGCCGCGCTTGCGGGCGCGTCCCCGCAGGACCAGGGCGTTGCCGTTGTCGCCGTAGGTGCCTAGGGACGTCGGGGAGGATGAGTCCGATGGTTAGTTCGCTCATTTGCGCACCTCTGTTATTTTCTCCAGGGCTTTTTTCAGGTCGCGGAATGCGGTGTAATTGGCGAGTACTTCGACGCGTCCGGGTGGGCAACTGCGGATGGCCGCCACGGTGCTGGGTACGTGCGTGTGGGGCACATCGGCGTAGATGAGTCGGACGGCGAGGTCGGTACCACGTTCTCCTGCTGCAACGATGTGGGTGTTTTCGAATGCTTCGAAGGAGACGTCCCAGAGCCAGGAAAGGTCTTCGCCGTCGGCGACTTGCCCGTTGACGCTGATCACGATGCCGTCGGCGGTGCGGTCCACCATGGAGAGTGCTTCTTGCCACCCTGCGGGGTTCTTGGCCAGGAGCATGTGCACTTCCCATTGTTCGAAAGTAATGGTGGAGTAGCGTCCGGCCACGTTGGAGACGGCTTGGACTGCCTGCACTGCCCCATCAAGGGGGATCTTAAACACTTCAATGGCGGCGGCGAGCGCTTCTGTAGCGTTGCCACGGTTAGCATTGCCTGGCAGAGTCAACGACAAAGATACAACCTCCGCCGAAACCTCAGAAGGTACTGCAATGCCTGATTCGCTGATGCTCCAGGTGGGTGTGGGGCGGCGGAAGGTGCGGCCGTCGGCAAGCGGGGTGAGGGCGTGCCAGTCGTCGCTGTCGCGGACGATGTGCCCGCCAGTGCGGGGGCAGCTGACGGAGTCGCCAACCCAGCCTGCACCTGCGGAGACCCAGATGACGTTGGGTGCGTCGTAGGCAACGGAGGTGACCAGGACGTCGTCGCAGTTGGCGATCACGGTCATCTCGGGGTGTGCTTCCACGCAGGCCCGCAGGCGCCGCTCGATGGTGTTGATTTCGCCCACGCGGTCAAGCTGGTCGCGGGTGAGGTTCAACAGCACCAGGCAGGAAGGATTCAGGCGGTCAGCAACCGCTGGGACGTGCAGTTCGTCGCATTCCAGCACCACGTGTGACGCCCCGCGACCCGCCATGAGTGCGGAAATGATGCCGGCGTCCATGTTGTCGCCACCTTCGTTGGTGGCCACGGCGTACTGTGTGCGCAGCGCTGCAGCCAGCATGCGTGTGGTGGTGGATTTTCCGTTGGTGCCGGTGATCAGGGCCACGGGGCGTCCGCCACCGAGGTTGGCCATGATGTTCGGGTCAATGGCCCCCGCGATGAGGCCGCCGATCATGCCACCGGCCCCCCGACCAGTCATTTGCGACGCCTTGGTGGCCAGTGTCGCCGCTGTGGTGGCTACGGTAGTGCGCAGCCGCTGCAGAGGCGCAGGAAGGTTCAAGCTCATTCCCTAAATACTAGTGAATCCAGCGCTTATTCGGCGGTACCTGCACGAACATTTTGGGTGAGCTGCATAAATTCAGTATCGGACACCAAAGGAATGCCTTTGCGGTGCGCGTGCATGGCCTTTCCGCGTAGTTCCCCCTCCTGGTTGCACACCACCAGGCTGGTTTCCCGGGTGAGCTGTTCAGAGTAGGCGAGTCCTGCATCCATCGCCGCCGCGATTATCTCGTCGGGGTCAACGGTGATGTCGGGGGTGATCACCACCTCCATCCCCTGCACCAGTTCCTTTCCGGGTTGGTGCATGCCGGGATTGGTGTAGCGGCGGGTGGCGGTCGCGGCGTCGAGACGCAGGCGGCTGCGCTGCAGGCCAAAACGATCCCCGCGCAGGTCATTCGGGCTTGCCTGAACCACGTCACTGTCTCTCAGGCGGTTGAAAAACATGCGTCCGAGCAGCAGCGTGTTTTCCCGCGCCAGCTGCTCGGCCGGGATGGCCGCGCGCGCCACGGATGCCTTGGGCGAGGGGACGCGCATGCCGAGTGCCCGTGCCACCGCTCGTAGGCGCGTGTCCGGCAGGTTTGCGTGACGACGCCGCGCGCTCTCCAAGGTGTCCACCACCATCTCAGGTCGGGGGATGTGCCCTATCCGGCGTCGCCGTCCCCGCTGGCCGCGTCGTTGTCTCGGCTGCGTGGGCCTTTAGAGTTGAGGATGCGCACGGCGCGCCTGGATTCCGCGACGATGAAACCCCAGTCGCGGGTGGAATTGTGCACGATGAGGGTGCGGCCGTCGATAAACGCGCAGATCTGGCGCAGTTGCGTTTCAAAGCCCACGCCTTGCTCAATGTCCTCCGGCGTGAGGGAGTGCAGGTGCCGGGGACCGGGGTTATCGCCGGGGTTGAACACGCAGAAGTAGGTGTCCACAACTTCGCCGTCGGGGGAGTAGGTAGCCATGTGCAGGCCCACCATGCGGGACGTGGCGGGGTGAATGCCGGTGGACAGCACCGTTGCAGCGACATAGGGGGCGGCGGCGAGTTCGGCGCGGCGTTGTTCCTCGCGTTCCGCCCGACGCCCAGCGTCACGCCCAGTATCACGCCCTGCCTCGCGTTCGGCCTTGGGTGGTGTTGTGGGGTTGGCGTGGCTAAATGTTGGTTTCTGCGTGGGGCTCACGCCGGTGATTCTACCTGTTTGGGGGTGCCTAATTGGGAAAAAAAGTGCTTGCTTGGCAGGGGGTGGCGGCGTTAAATAATGAATGAAATTCATAATTAACTAAGGCAACCCTTATTTAATGTGATGGGGGTTGGGCAAGCATCACTGCAAGCACCACTAAGGAATCGCAATGACACAACCGACAATGCAATCCACAATGCAACCAAAAATGCGCAAAACCTCAGCTCAGAGCATCACTAATCCGCGGTATCTTGTATACGCGGGCGTTTTCACCGCTCTGTACTTTGTCATCACCTTCGGCAGTGGGATGTTGGGAATTATCTCTCCCCTCATGATCATTGTCGGCGCCTTGATCGGAGTGGTCTGCAACGGTGTCGTCGTGATGCTGTACATCGCCAAAACTCCCTACTTTGGCGCGCTCACCATCACAGGTACCATTGTCGGTTTCCTCATGATGGCCACCGGACACACCTGGTACGTCAGCATCCTCGGCCTGGCAATGGGCTTCCTCGCCGACCTCATCGCCAACAGTGGACACTACCGAAGGCGCATCACCAACTGCCTCGCCTACGCCGTACTAAACCTGTGGAGCATCGCGCCCATCGCGCCCATCTTCTACAACTCAGATGCCTACTTCGCCCACGTCCGGGACTCTATGAGTGCCGAGTACGCCGAGGCCATGCAGCAACTACTCACCCCCACCGTGTTGATATGTTGGATGGTCCTTACCTTCATCATCTCCTTTATTGCCGCCAATATCGGCATGACCATGCTGAAAAAGCACTTCCAGCGAGCAGGCGTCGTTTAATGAACCACGTCCCATCTCGCGTTCCAGCGCACAGACTCACAGGCAGAAGCGGCATAGACCCCCGCACCAAACTGCTCACCATTACCGTGTGCAACATGCTGGCGATGGGTGCCTTTCCCAGCAAGGTCCTGTGGATCATCGTCGCCCTAGCAGCCCTGTTGCTGCTTATCGACGCCTCCCTCCGGGCCGTCGCCACCTACGCCACCGGAATTGCCATCGCCGCAGTGCTGTACGCCGCGCCCCTGCTGCCGCATAATTCGGTCACCGGCTGGATCATCGCCACTAGCGCGTTGGTGGGGTATTGGCTGGCGCGCATCGGCACCTGCATCGCACTGGCCTGCTGGATGATCACCAGCACCACCGTCAGCGAACTCATCACTGCGTTCCGGCAGCTCCACGCGCCACGCGCCTTCATCATTCCCCTCGCCGTGGTGTTCCGCTTCATCCCCGTCGCGTTCCAGGAATTCCGTGGTGTCCTTGAGGCCCTGACTTTGCGCGGATTCAGCGGCTCGGCGCTGTGGCTGCATCCCGTCCGCACCGCCGAAAAACTCATCGTCCCCGTGCTGTCCGCCTCCGCCCGCATTGCCGACGACCTCGCCGCCGCCGCGCTCATCCGCGGACTCGGCGCGCCGGGCACCCCCACCTCCGTTGTTCGCCTGCGGTTCTCGCTTGTCGACGCCCTGACTATCGCCGTTGTCGCGGCCATCACCGTGTACGCGTTCTGGGGAGGTGCATTGTGAGTATCCACATTGGCGATGTTTCTGTGCACTACAGCGGTTCGGAGGAATCGGTGCTGCACGGGATCAGCCTGGACATTGAACCCGGCACCGTCACCCTCATCTGCGGCGCCAGCGGCAGCGGAAAATCCAGCGTATTGCGGCTGATCAACGGCCTGATCCCGCACTTCCACACGGTGGAGGGTACCGGTACCGTTACCGTGGACGGGCACAACGTCGCGGAGACTGAGGTACACCAGATGGGGACCCTCACCGCCACTGTGTTTCAAAACCCCCGCACACAGTTCTTTACCACCGATGTGGATAGCGAGCTCGCCTTCGCCAGGGAAAACTACCAGCTACCTCCAGATACGATCCGCGCTCGCAGTGCAGAGGCGCTGGAGTACGTGGGCATCAGTGATCTGGCGGGCCGGAACCTGTGGGGCCTGTCCGGTGGGCAGCTGCAGAAAGTCGCCTGCGCGCAAGCCTACGCACAGGACACCCCCATCCTGTTGTTCGACGAACCTACCTCCAACCTTGACCCCGAGTCCATTGAGGACTTCACTGCCCTGCTGCGCAGGCTCAAGGAACAAGGCAAAACCCTGGTGATAGCGGAGCATCGCGTGTATTTCCTCGCCGGCATTGTGGACCGCGTGATCCTCGTGGAGGACGGCAGGATAGCCCAGGAATTCACTGGTGAAGAATTCTTCCAACTTAATGACGCTCGCCGCCGCGACCTGGGGGCTTCGCTGCTTGAGTGCGCCGGAACTCACCGTCCCCGAACAAGAACCCGGCGATGTTCCAGGGCTGCACATTGATTCGGCGGTGGTGTCATTCCAGGGCAAACGTGTCCTAGATATATCCGGTGTTGTGTTTCCCGCAGGCCAGGTCACCGGCCTCGTTGGCCCCAACGGTGCGGGCAAAACCACGCTGGCTCGGGTGCTCTGCGGTCTGCAAAAAATGGATAGAGGGACACCAAAAAACGGCATACGTTTGGTGCGTGCTGCGGAAGATGGGGCGTCGATAAGCGAGCCGATGAAGAAGGGCACAGCCTTCCTAGTGATGCAGGATGTGCACCGCCAACTATTTGCAGAAACCGTGGCGCAAGAAGCCGACGCCCAGCACCTGGAACAGCTGGGTCTGGGGAAACTGGCGGACAGACACCCGATGTCGCTGTCCGGCGGGCAGAAGCAACGGTTAGTGATCGCCACCGCACTTAGCATGAACACCGCCGTGCTGATCCTTGATGAACCTACCTCCGGCGTGGACTACCGGCACCTCGTGGACATTTCCACACAACTACAAGCGCTGGCCGCGCGTGGAGTCGCCGTGATCGTGATCAGCCACGACCGTGAATTTCTTAATCACTGCGCGGACCGCATCGTCCGCCTTAACCCTCTTACAAGCCCTATTGGAGGAAAGAAGTAACAGCCATGACGAACAACACCAGTAAACCCATGACTGAGCGTGAAGCCGGACGGGTTGCGCTGAAAGAACTACTCAAACCCATCTCAGTGCGTCTGCTTGTGGCGCGAATACTCGCGGCTCTGGGCGGTGTGCTCGCCATCGCCCCTTACATTGCGCTGGTCAAACTCGGTGCGGTGTTTTATCAGGCGTACTCCACGGGCATAGAGGTGGACACGGCGCGCGTCACTAGCATTGTGAACATTCTGATCGGTACTTTTGGCGCACGGCTTGCGTGCATCGGCATTGCTTTGGGGGTGACACACTTTGCAGATGCGAAATTCTCCGCACTTGTGCGTGAACGCACCATCAGGCATGTGGCCACCGCGCCACTCGGGTGGTTCACCTCCACCAACGCAGGGCGTGTACGCAAGGCGTTGCAAGACGACATCTCCATGGTGCACACTCTGGTCGCCCACCAGCCCGTCGATGTGACACAAGCCCTGATCACGCCGCTCGCGCTGGCCATATACGCCTTTGTCATCGACTGGCGGCTCGGGTTGCTGACTATAGCAACATTGCCCATCTACGGCATCATCATGGCCGTCATGATGAATGGTATGGGTGACAAAACCGTGCAAGTGGACAGCAAACTCGCCCAAGTATCCGCCACCATGGTCGAATTTGTCACCGGTATCACCGTGGTCAAAGCCTTCGGCACCGTCGGACGGGCACACAAACGCTACCAAGACGCAGCTGACGAATTCTCCGCCTTCTACCTCGACTGGACCATCCCTTTGCTGCGCAGCAATGCCTTTGCCAACGCCACCGTGACCATTCCGCTGCTGTTGGCCATCAACCTCGGTGGGGGAGCGGCCATGGTGCACGCCGGGTGGGTGGAACCCGCTGACGTGCTGGCCACCTCACTCATCGCCCTGATGCTGCCCTACTCCATCGAAATGCTGGGTAACTCCGCCTGGGCCTACCAAACCGCAGGTGCCGCAGCATTGCGCGTGACGCAGGCGCTGGATATTCCGGTGCTGGAGGTGCGCGCCGGGGGAGATGTGCAGGTTGATGGGGGTGCCGAAGATTCCGGTGAGGGTGTTAGTGGGCCTCGGATCGCGGGTTCGGATGTGGCCCTATGAGGACGTGTCTTTCTCCTACGGGGATGTGCTGGCCGTGGATCACGCCAGTTTTGAGCTGAAGGAAGGTACTGTTACCGCGTTGGTCGGCCCTTCCGGCTCGGGTAAATCCACGCTGGCAACCCTGCTGGCCCGGTTCAACGATCCCGATTCCGGCCGCATTACCTTGGGTGGTGTTGACTTAAAAGACATCCCTTCGAACGAGCTATACAAGCACGTTGCCTTCTGTGTTGCAGGATCCGCAGCTGCTGCGCATTTCCCTGCGCGACAACATTGCTCTGGGCAAGCCCGGTGCCAGCGATGAAGAAGTCCGCGAGGCCGCACGCAGCGCCCACATTCTTGATGTGATTGAGGCTCTTCCCGACGGTTTTGACACCATCTACGGCTCCGACCAGGGGCTTTCCGGTGGCCAGGCACAGCGCATCGCCATCGCCCGTGCCCTGCTGATCGACGCCCCAGTACTCATCCTTGATGAGGCCACCGCTTTCACCGACCCCGAATCCGAAGCGGAAATCCAACGAGCACTCAGCACGTTGGTCAAAGGCCGCACCGTGCTTGTGATCGCACACCGCCCCGAATCCATTGTCGGCGCAGACCGCATCATTGTGGTTGACCGCGGGCGCGTGGTGGCCAGCGGAACCCACGAAGAACTTCTCAACCAGCCGCTTTACCGTGCACTCTGGCAGCACGCACCCGCACAGGAGGCATAACACAATGAAGCTCACACTTCTTGACATTGTTCCCCGCATCAAAAGGATGCTTAAAGACCCACATCTGATTAATACCAACATCTGGTTCAGCGTTGCCGCCGGACTCATTGAAGGTGTTGCCCTGTGCCTGCTACTACCCGGCATTACCGCCCTGGCCCACAACGAGCCGGTGTGGGGGCTCGGCATCTGGGGCTGGGTGACTGTGCTCAGTATCCTCGCCGCGATCAGCGCAGTGGTTGGGTACCTGCAAAGCCTCCGGGGATACCAAGCGGCTATAGACTTCTTGGTCAACGTACATAAAAAAGTTGGCGACCAGGTGTCGTCGCTTCCGCTCGGCTGGTTCAACCGCCCCCTCGCTGGGCTGCTCTCCCGCTAGTGTCCAACGAACTCGTCATGACTGGTGAGATCATCGCCCACATGCTCTCACCCATCATCCAACGCGTGACCTCCAGCGTTGTGTTGCTGGTCTTCGCCTGGGCCTGGGATTGGCGGCTGGGCCTAGCGGTGACTATTTCCATCCCCATATTCCTGCTGTTTGTGCTGGCTACCACCGCCCTGATCAAAAAGGGAAAAAGCATCGGCGAACCCACTGAAGTGGAACTCAGCAACCGCATCGTGGAATTTACGCATTGCCAGGCGGCGCTGCGTTCCTGCGGGCGCAGCACACACTACAGCAAACTCGATCACGCTAACGCCGCATGGCTGAAGGCCAAGCGCACGGAACTCTGGTACGAAATCGTTGGTAACCTCATCGGTGGAGCATTCACTCAGGTGGTGATCATTACGCTGATCAGCATCGCCGCGAACCTCGCCGTTACTGGTTCCCTCGAATCCATCGCTGCCATCGCGTTCATCGGCCTGTGCCTCCGCTTCACCCAAACACTCGTGGGCATCACGGAATCCGCCGCCGCTCTTGAAGAACGACGCCCCGCCCTCGACGCCATTGACGACGTCCTGGCCGCCCAGCCCCTGCCCGAACCTACGGAGTCCGCGGCGCAACCCACCCCCGGGACCATTGATCTTGAGGACGTGCACTTTGGGTACGGTAAGGAGAAACCCGTGCTGCGTGGGGTGAGTTTCCACGTGCCCAACCGCAGCATGGTGGCGCTGGTCGGGCCGTCCGGCTGCGGTAAAACCACCGTGGCCAGGCTGGTCAGCCGCTTCTACGACGTTGATAGCGGAGCGGTGAAAGTTGGTGGGCTTGATGTGCGGGAACAAACAACAGCCACTCTGATGAAAAGCCTCTCCATGGTGTTCCAAGACGTCTATCTTTTCGACGACACCCTTGAAGCCAATATCCGCATTGGCAACCCTGACGCCACCGATGAGGAAGTCCACGAAGCAGCCCGTTTGGCAGGCGTGACCGAAATCGTGCAACGTCTACCGCGTGGCTGGGAGACCTCCGTGGGCGAAGGTGGACGGGCGCTATCCGGGGGTGAACGCCAACGCGTCTCCATCGCGCGTGCGTTGCTGAAAAAAGCACCCATCGTGCTGCTTGATGAGGCCACATCGGCGCTGGACCCGGAGAATGAAACAAATATTGTCGCGGCCGTCGATAAGTTGCGTGAAAACGCAACAGTGCTGGTGATAGCGCACAAACTGGACACCATCAAGAAAGCCGACACCATCGTCCAATTCCGGGCCGACGGCACCATCGAAGACACTGGAACCCACTCCGAACTCTTCGAACGAGGCGGAACCTACCGGGCATTCTGGGACACCCGCGCAGCTGCACAGGGCTGGCAACTAACGTAGAAACCATGGTCACACCACGACTCGGCCGCAAAACCGGCCCCAAACCTAAATTCACCAGTGAAGACGCTGTTATGGCGGCACTCGGCCTCGGCATTGACCGCTTCACCATCGCTGGTGTGGCCACCCAACTCGGCGTGGCCACTTCGGCCGTCTACCGGCTCTTTGACAACCGGGACGCCCTCGTCCACGCCTGCCTTGCCCATGCCGGGCGCTCCATGACACCACCACCCGATGGAATGAGCTGGCAAGACATCCTCCGCCATGCCGCCGAAGAAGTATGGGCATGCTGCGAAAAATACCCCGGCTTGGACATCACTATCTTCCAGTTTCCCAGCGCATTCACCCACATTGAGGACTACCTTCGAAATATTGTGAGCCAGCTGGTAAAGACAGGACTTGGCCAGGAACAAGCCGCCTTCGCCTTCGACTTCATTGGCGACACCACCGTTGCCTGCCACATCGGTGTTGCAGCGCTCCGGCAGGTTGGTGATGACGGCCGTACCGGTATTGAGGTTGTGCGTGATCGTACTAGTGACACCAGCATCTACATCCCTGAACCTGGCTGGACTGATCGGGGGACGCTTGACCGGAAAGTGGAGTTCATTATTCGAGGGATGGAGAAGGAGGTGGGGAAGCACAAAAAAATAATAGGGGGTAGTGTGAACTCTATAATTGTTGCAGAATTGTTGCAGCGCCCTAAGCTCTCTGGTATCTTTTTATTGCCTAATAAAATTACTATTACAATCAAGCAATGTGCATATCAGGGGGTGGGGAATCAAACAAAGAATCCTGACGGGGGTCGTTGAGGTAAAATGGGGGCATCTTTAGGTGCGGCAAAACTATGGCTCGAGGAGCGAGTATAAAAATAATCCCCCAAATTATAAAAAATTTTTTCTATCAAAAGTTGAAAGCTGACCCAAGCCTTGGCTAATATCGAAATCGTGCTAATTAATAGATTGCAAGAAGGAGGCTGTAAACATTCATTGAATTCCTAGCGAATAAATATCTGAAGTGCTAATCAGGAGGATTGATAGCAGTCTTGAAATGAGCAATAAAAATGGAGGTCATGTATGTCCAAAGTCATCTTCATTCTGACTAATGTAGAACATGTCGAAAATGTTTCCAGATCAACTGGTTTTGATGTTCGAGAAGCTGCAGCAGTATGGGAAAAAATAACAGATACTGGGCGGCAAGTAATCTTTGCTTCTCCTCACGGTGGACATGTCAAAGGCGTCATCAAAGAAAATAAGAGCCAGTCTGTATTGAAGTTCCTCGATAGTTATCCTGAAGCAACAGTAGATACTGAAAATATTGCATCACTAGAATTATCTGACCTTGAACTCATCTACTTTGTGGGTGGAATTGGGGCGATGTGGGACTTTCCTTATGATCCAAACATTCATAACCTACTGAATGAAGCGTTGAGGCAGAAAGCCATTATTACCAGCATCTGTCACGGATCGGCCGCATATCTAGGGGCAAAAGATGTAGATAATAAGTCCATCATCGACGGAGTAAACATAACAGGTTTCTCTGACGACGAGGAAAAAGTAAGAAACATGCTCGACAAGCTGCCCTTTTCTCTTGAGCAGAAGCTCATCAGTGAAGGTGCAATATATGAAAAAGCGAAGGAAGGTGAAAGTTGTGTAGTAATAGATATGCCATTTATTACCGCGCAAAATCCTTCGTCCACACAAAAAATGGCTACGGTTCTACAAAGCAGTCTTACTGCTAAAGAAGGGAAATGAAATGACGGCTATTGCTGACAAAAGAAAAGATATTCATGACCATGATATATCTGTTAATGCCGGAAGAAAAGACTTCGAAGCATTTTATAGCATCGTAACGTCGAAGACGGAATTCTTGAATGAAAACCACAAGGATGACCTCTCCAAAGTTGTTGTAAAACCTTGGGGCTACGAATCGCGCGTCTATGTTGATCTGATTCATGACCTATGGCATCTATGCATCAAGGCTAACGCCAGTACATCTCTGCATGCGCACGCGCGAAAAACAACGATGCTTATTTGCCTTTCTGGCGAAGGAGTTTTTGAGACGCTTAATGAAAAGATTGATATTAAACCAGGGGTCGTAATCTCTATCGGCCCTGGAGCTTTTCATCAAACATGCGCAACCACGCCAGAACTTCATCTCATTGAGGTCGAGACACCGAGAAATAAGTTTGATCTTATGCGACTTCGGGATTCCTATAATCGTGCTACTGCAACGTATGAATCAGAAGTTGAGCATCACGGCGAGTCAGAACTTGTCAAGACAACTAAAATGCCAAATGCGTATCTAAGGTCAAAGAGTACATACTCAAAATTTGATTTTGATATCAAGACGGGCATGGATATCTTCTACACCCCAGGAGATAGAGACATGTTTTACATTCCGATAGGATTTGAGGCATTTGTTGAAAATCATCCAATTGTTCGACATGATGAGGAGCTAAAAAGGAATATAAAGACTAATCAAAGATACTTTACGGTCGCTAAAGCAAAATAGTTACACCGCCAAGATAGGAGATTCATAATGCGAGCGGTAATCATCACTGCACAAGGTTTCCAGGATCATGATGTCATCTACACATGGTATCGATGCAAAGAGCAAGGATGGGATGTGAATATTGCCACAAAGGGTGGCCAACCCGTAGAAGGTAAGTATGGTGTGCCACTTCCTATGGATAAAACAGCTCCACAATTGATCTCATTTGATGACCTAGCATCAGATGACTACGATGCTGTGATTCTGACTGGTGGACATGAAGCGCCTGATCGCGTTCGACAAGATAGAGACGTGCTTGACTTTGTTGCTGATATGGCGGAAAAGAACAAAGTAGTAGCTGGTCTGTGTCATGGTCCTTGGATTATGATCAGTGCTGGTGTTCTTAAGAACCGTAAAGCGTGTGCGTATATTGGACTGCGAGATGATGTGATCAACGCAGGTGCTCATGTCGTGGACTCGGATGTTATTGTGGATGGTAGCATCATAACATGTTCATACTATGCCTATGTCGGAGCGTTTATGAAAGCAGTTTTTCGAACTGCAGAGGAAATTTCCCAGGATGCCTGACTCTAAGTACGAACTACTGTTTCTCGACTTTGATGGAGTCATTGTGGATTCCACCAAGGAGTGCGCTGCGTTAACATGGTATGCTGGAAAAGATGTGACCAACCAGACATTAAGTTCATTATTATCAGTTGTTCCTGATTGGTTTGATCAAAGGTTTCGTTATTTGAGGCCTTATATGAGGACACTTGATGACTTTTTGGTGTCACGGTTAATTAGTTCGGATATCCGTGTCGAAAGTCAAGATGAGTTTTTAGAACTTAGGAGCGGGATCGACGCTAGTGCCATAGAAGATTTTGTCCAAGATGCTAATGCTCTAAGATCATACTGGCGTTCACATGATTATCGTACGTGGTTGGAAGTCATGTTATCTTTGATGGCATACATGACTTGCTCGAACGCTACTCAAAGCGTGTGTATGTGGTAACTGCAAAAGACACAGAATCAAGCCAGGATATTCTAGATCATTTCGGTTTGGAGCAGCATATTTCCGGAATTATCGGAGAAGCACATGATAAGGCTCTTGCCGTGAACTCCATCTGCCTGGGACGATACGTTGATCCGAGGGCGACCTTATTCATAGATGACAATATTGTAAACTGTGTAAGGGTCTCTGGTACTGGTGCCACTGTTAATTGGGCAGCCTGGGGTTGGACGTCGTTGGCGCATTTTGAGGCGGCAGGTAGTGCTAATCTAGCAAAGCTTGAAATGGCCGATATGATGTATATCTAGCCGAGGTTTTACTACTAAGAAGGAGCCGAACTGATGACAGCAAAGATGCCACCTCTTGATGTTCTTCGAACTTTTCTTGCTGTCTATCGGACCGGCTCCTTTACTAGTGCTGCTGAGCGACTGCAGGTCACGCAGCCCACCGTGACTAATCATGTGGCGCAACTTGAACGATTCCTTGGTAGAACGCTGTTTATACGCGCGCAAAAGGGATCTGAACCTACCTTGGTTGCTGATGAAATTGCCGAAATGTTAAGCGAAAATGTTGATTATATTGAGCGATATTTTTATGGTGAGCAAGTAGGTGATGATAGTTTAAAGTCGCTTCACCTGGGCGGTCCACAGGAGTTTATTACAGAGTTTCTGCTGGTTGCTCTGGGGTCGGTCGATTTTACTTTGCCAAAGCTTCATTTCACTTTCGATCTTTCGGCCTCTCTAGTTGATATGCTTTGTTCAGGAAGCCTGGACTTGGCTATTCTTACAACACGGTCACGTGAGAAGGAACTAAAATTATGGCCTCTTATTGATGAAGAATTTGTTCTTGTCGGAAGTCCGAAGTTTTTATCATGTAAAAATTCTAACAAAAGTGAATGGATGCAGGAAGTTCCATTTGTGAGCTTTGCTAAAAACTTGCCGTTGATTAGGCGATACTGGAAAAACGGTTTACGGGGACATTCCTGGAATTGAACCTGTTATTACACTGCCAAACTTGCTTTCAGTAAAGGCTGCGGTATGTCATGGTCTTGGAATCACTGTTTTGCCTGATTATTTGATAACTAAAGAACTTACAACGGGGGAGCTTATTCTTTTGGATTCTCCTCCATTTGCTCCGCTGAATACGTTATATCTTGCTGCTCCCATAACTTTACTGAACAGAAGTCCATTTGTATTAAAGTCGGCTAATATGTTGAGAAAGATTATTGCGAGTAAATGCAACCTTTCTAGCGGGTAAAAGATTTTTTGGCTTTTGTTTAGCGTGACATTGAAATTGCGAGGTGTTGTCATGCGGATCGAGTAGGGAATTGCTGCTATAGGATAGCAATGTACATTAAGTAGCTGCGTCGATAACATCTTAGTGAGGGGGGCGACATGTCGAGGGAACGCAGCTCTTATTCAGGGATAATAAGCCGAGGATGTTTTGCGTCACTGAGTGCCTAAACGGGGAAGATATGCCGTAGTGCTAGGTGATTGATATGAATGCTGTCAGCTCTTCGATAAAACGAACAATGGGTGGGGCGATTCCTGCTTTCCATATTGCACTGATCGGAGGATGCTTGGGTAGATTGCGAATATCGTGAATTTGAACTGCTGGACCAGGACCCTCAGCAACAGACTGAGCAATAAGGGCGCAGCCTAGGTTTGCTGCAACCAGTTCCCGGATACTGGACGGGCTATGTGTTTCAAACTCGACTCGTGGTTTGGCATTGATTGCGGTGAACGCTTTTTCTAGCAAGCGTCGTAGCCCACTATCTGCTTGAAGACATACAAATGGCTCATCTTTTACATCGCTCAATGACGTCACTTGACGCAATCCGGCTAAAGGGGTTATGAGTGTCAGCCGCTCAGATGTGATTTCCTTTCGCCGTATTTCCTTGCTTTCTACGCTAGCGTTTGCAGGACCGATCACGACATCAACCCGTCCTTGCTCAAGGGCACTTAATAGCTCAGCAATCAATCCAGTTTGCAGCGATACCGTGACACCTGGATAGCGATTCCGGAAGTTGGTGAGCAAGTCTACAACATTGACGTTTCCGGTAAGCGGTGTTACTGCTACCCGAACATGTCCAGCTGTGACAGTTCGAAACGACTGCATAAGCCGTTTTCCTTCTTCGAGATTGGCCAAAGCTACACGTGCATACGGTAAGAAGCGCTCTCCAGCGGCACTCAAGGTTACTGTGCGAGACCGATGCAGCAGCTTGACCCCTAGATCTTGTTCTAGTCGTTTGATATGTGCTGAAATCGCAGGTTGCGCCAGGTGTAGATCTGCGGCTGCTTTGGTGAATCCTCCGCATCGTACGACGGCTTCAAATGACTGTAAGTAACGTAGCTCCATAGTTCCATAATAAATCGCGATGGAAGTCATCGAAAATCGGTCTTGGACTTATAGTTATCTACATGGAACAATCGATGTCATGACATTCAGTAACTCTTCAAGCGACGCAAGTATCCGATATTTAGGCAATCTAAAAACCTCATCGTTGGGTTTTGGATGTATGGGTTTATCTCAAGGATACGGGGCAACCGATGATAATGAATCAATTGCTGCTGTCCATACCGCTATCAACGCTGGAATCACAATGTTTGACACCGCTATGAGCTATGGGCAGGGTCATAATGAAGAACTAGTCGGTCGTGCCATAGCCACTAGTGGTATTGCCCGCGATGACCTACAGATCGCAACTAAATTCGGCATTGTTCGGGGGGGAAAGCGGCGTTCAGTTAGACGCTCACCCTAGTCGAATTGCTGGATATTGCGAAGATTCTTTACGTCGGCTTGGAACTGATGTCATCGATCTGTACTACCTGCACCGTGTGGATCCGCAAGTTCCAATTGAGGACTCTATCGCTGCAATGGCTAATCTAGTGAAGCAAGGAAAGGTGCGCTATATTGGTGTTTCTGAAGTTACATCTGATGAGTTGCGACGCGCCCATATCGTTCACCCGATTGTCGCAGTACAGATGGAATGGTCTCTGATGTGGCGGGAACCCGAAACTAATATCGTGCCGGCTGCTCGTGAACTTGGAGTTGGCTTAGTTCCTTACAGTCCACTCGGACGAGGGCTGCTTGGTGGACAACTTGATACAACGACGGTTCTGGAAAGTCCTTTCCGAGCCAATGACCCGCGGTTTACTGGGGGTAACCTAGACGAAAACATGCGCCAAGTAGATGCTCTTGCATCTTTGGCTAAAACGTGGTCCATGACCATCGCGCAAGTTGCACTGGCATGGTTGATAGCTCAAGGTGATGATGTTGTTCCGATTCCAGGTACTAGGAAATCCAGCCGAGTACTGGAAAATGTTGCAGCCATGCACAATCATCTCACCTCGGCAGATATCTCCGCATTGGAGGAAGCTGTGCCGACAAGAAAATGGGTAGGGAATCGGCAATCTTTCGCTGTTCCGACTACCACCAGACCAACTTACTAACAGCTATATCTACAAAGAGAGTAATCTCATGATTACGATTACTGAATAGTTAACGGCTTTAAGTCTAGTCATCAGGGCAAAGTTTATGTCCTGATGACTAATATGGCAGCAGGGGTTAGGGCGCAATAATTTAGGTTTGGTAATTTTTCGGCAAGGGTGTGGGTGGAAAGTCGTATAAAAAGGTATGTAATTTTTAGCATATTCCGGAGATGGGTTATAGGTGTCGTTATGTTAATGTTAAATAACGGGCAACCACCCCTATTTTTCTGCAATCTATAGTTTGTAGTTTTAAAAAGTAGCTAACACTGGGCGAATGCTGGCCATGGAGGCTTTTCTTCTCTGGAAACGTGTTTGCGGTCTCTATATTGAAATGTTTAGCGAGGCTTAATGCGAGCTAGCAACGATCCAATGCTTTATTTATTGAAGTGTAAATTTATTTTCGGTTTATTATTGCGTTCATTGGTCATAAAAATAATCGCAGTCGATGGCTAGTTTATTTATTTGAAACGTATTTTTCCTCATGTTATACTTTAATTCGCGGGCTGACGACCGCACCAAAAACAAGGAAAAGTTCTTATCTGAAGTTCATGGTGGGCTTCAATTAAATTGGGAAAGGAGAGTCATGCGGAAAGGTCGTATGGTTTTTATTCTGACAAGTCATGATGAAATTGCTACCAAAGGTAGTACTGGATTCTATATTGATGAGGCTGCGCATCCATGGAAAATCTTCACTGAGGCTGGCTATGACGTTGATTTTGTGTCGGTCAAAGGTGGTGAGGCTCCTCAAGATGGAAGGAATCCAGAGGATGATGAGCAAAATGAATTTCTTTCAAACCCCAAGGTAGTTGAGCAACTTGCTAACACGAAAGTTGCCTCGATGATCAATCCGGACGACTACAAGGCTGTGCTATATGTCGGTGGACATGGCACAATGTTTGATTTCCCTCAAGATGCCTCCCTTGCTAACCTTTCTGCACGTGTATATGAAAATGGCGGCATTGTTGCCGCTGTATGTCATGGTCCGGCAGGTTTGGTGAATATAAAGCTGTCTGATGGTACTTATTTGGTGAATGGAAAGCGTCTCACTGGTTTCACTAATAATGAAGAGCTGGCGGTGGGGTTGACGGAAGCTGTTCCTTTCCTTTTGCAGACTAAGTTGGAAGATCGGGGCGCTAAATTTATTGCGGCTGATAACTTCACCGAAAATGTCATTGCTGACGGCAGGCTTGTGACTGGGCAAAATCCTCAATCGGCTAAGGCTTTGGCTCATGCTGTGCTGGAAACTCTAGAAACAATTTCCGAGTAATCTAGCCGCGGTCTTATTCATTGCCAGTTAGTTCCCAAGTATTGGTATAGCTGACCATCCTTTGAAGGGGTATTTTGGTTTCTAGTTGGCAATTTTGCAGGTGAGTGGGGCAAGATAGTCTTGCTTTTTGTTGAACTTTTTAGACGGGATGTCTCGTGGAAGTTGCCCTGGGAGAGTTCACTTACTTCCCTTGAGGATGGGTGGTAAATGAGTTCGTCTAGGTGTTCG
>BNJT01002743.1_pt1 | contig 24036 bp, 46 predicted proteins | sample 8540491 | NCBI WGS metagenome assembly BNJT01 (sample SAMD00202455, study PRJDB9452) | human saliva metagenome | host: Homo sapiens | reverse complement strand
ATGGAAGTTGATGCATTGCTCGGAGGTTGACTTCGGCACCGTCACCTCGAAGGGCGACGCGTCGCCACCGTTGGCCCTGTGTTCAGCGCGTTCCGTTGCCGGATTGAACTTCAGCTCGCCCAGCGAAGCGCCCTTTTATCTTACCAGATTTGCCATCGATCACCCGTGCACCGATCCAGGTATTGTCGGCCGTCTTGCGAAAAGCAGCGCCATCACGCGCCTGCGACCCGCTGAGTCGAACACGCTCACTGAGTGCGTACCGCCGCCAGGTCTGGCATCGGTCAGGCTAGCTGCCGTGGCCGGCGTCAGGCCCGGGCATCCACGTTCACGCGGATGGCCGCATTGGTCGCATTTCGGCGATGCCGTCCAGGACCCCGGTACCAGGTCCTGGGCCGTCCTGCTGGTCATGATCCCGTCTTGTCCACCCTGATAGCCGGTCGACGCTCGCCGGAGGCATTGACGATATAGCTGCTCTGTCCAGCTTGAACTGCCCCACGGTATAGTGATGCTGTTGTCGGAATATGCGGAAGAAACCGCCCCGCTGATGCCCAGGTCCAGCGGGAGCTGTTGAGAAAGTGATGGCGCCCGGTGCAAACCGCTGGGCAACGGCCCCACTTCCACCCGATGCCGGGCGATACGTCTGACACCCCGTGGGTGACGGTGGTGGCATGGCTACATCGGCAAACCTGCGACGCGAGGGGCCTCGCCCACTGCATCGCTGCACTACTACGCCAGGCCAATGGTGTCCAGATGGCAGCGCCGCTGCATCTGTGCCGGAAAGCCCCCGCCGAAAGTCGCTGCGAATCAGACTTTGAAAATGGCGATCTGCTTTAAGTCGTCGCGCCCATATGGTTGCTGGAATCCAGAAACTGCAGGCTACCTGGTGAACCGGTACCAACCGGTACGAAAGAAGGCAGCCGTCCAGGTGGGCACTGCATCCCGGCCAGATATGACAGATGACTGCCCTGGAAACCGGATATCGTCACGATACCCCGCCTCCCGCAATCCAATTACCAGCCGATAAGACGGGCTTCGCCGCGATACCGAAGCCTGGCATGGTCCAGTTCGAGCATCAGTGCCCGTACTGGTCTGGGCCACCCCGGTCACCGTTACTGGCACCAGCGTCTTCGATCTCCACGCCACCCGTGGGTCATCCGCCAATGCTACACTTATGCGTACCATGCCGGCAGCCACTGACGACCGTTCCATCCTTGCCATCCCAGGCCAGGCCAGCCCCGGCTTCCAGGTTCTCCAGCGTGTGGCTGTAGACGATTCTCGCCATGCCTGCTGGAAATGTCCACGCGTGCCGTACTGGTCTCCTGCGCCCAGCCTGAAGCCCAGACGGGTATCGTCCTCCGCGAGCCATCGAACTCGAACTTCGCCCGGCGCCACAGCACCTTCGCTGCCGATCATGCTCACCGACGCCAGCGCCGTGTTCTGCGCCGCACTGCCGTGAAGGCTGCCAATGATTTGTCTTATCGACCTGATCCTGCTAACCGTGACTGATCCGCCAGCCGCAGTCACCGGCGTTTCCATCGGTTCATCGGATCCTGGCTGCGCATCCGCGCCATCAGTAGCTTCCAGCGGTCTCCGTCCCGTCCACGTGCTCCTTGTCGCTGATGTTGGCCGTGTACCCTTCACCCCTTGTCCATCACCCCGCCGGGGCCGTCACCCCACCGGTATTGTCGTCACCGACGGCTCGGCAGTTCTTCAGCGGTCCTCACCTTCGCCGCGGTGGGCCAGTCATCATCACCCCGTCAGGACTCTTCATCATGCCTGCCAACCTCCGTACCTCCTGTTCTTCCATGGCTGTCATCCTGCTGCCAGCGGAACGGTGCTTGCACGTCACGCCCACCCCAGCGGCACGTCAGCATTCAGTGGCACTTCAGTCCCCGTGACACATCAGTACCTAGGAGTAAACAGCGCCTCCGGAAACCTTCTGGCGCAGACCACACCCTCAGCCTCGGGCTCACATGACCATCCCAGCGACAGCGTCTCGAGCGCCAGCTGCGCCGTGCCCATCATTTCCACGTTGTTCTGGTACGAACGCGATGCTGAGATCAGCGTTCACCATCCTCGGCGACGTCTACGCGGGTTGCGTGCATCATAGCCTCGCATTGGCCGGGTTTTCGGATCGTAAGTCCGCTTGCCAAGGCCCGTCTCCACCTACGTCCACCACCTGCACCCCCATCGCAGGCCGATGCCCTGCGGTGGTGGCTACCACTGCCGTCCACCGGCAGCCGCCTGCGCCTGTACCAGCGCCGCCGAAACACCACCTGACGCGCCTGTAGGCCCCACCATCCGGCCCCGCCACCGTATCGGCATCACTGGGCCAGATCAAATATCAGATTGAGCTGCTGGCCTGCGCCGACAGCGCACCGCTCGCCAGCGGCAGAATGTCTACCAGACGCCATGCCTGTCCTGCTCCTGTCTGTTGCAGAATAACCTGTCCGAACGCCCGCTGAACTGTCCCAGTCCGGTAGTCGTCCCCATTCATTCCGGATCAATCCGGCCCCGGAACCGCCGCCAGTCATTCACCACCAACCATTCTTTGCCGGCCACTCACCGCCGGTCACCCCCTGAACGGCCGTCATCATCGCGCGGATGCGTCCATTCAGAAAACGCAGACTGGCCCCAGCCCACCGCGTTCTCAGTGAGAACCGTGCCCGTTCCCGGTTCAGGTCCACGTAATAAGCAAAGTTCATGCGGCCCGGATTCATACTTCAGCTCGGGCTGCCTGCTGTGCATCGCACCATGCCCAAGGCCTGATGCCCCGGTGCGTCCAGCCAGGCCGTCGCCGGCAACCTGCCTCCGCAGCCGGCAACGCCCTCGCGGCTGCCTGAACCGGCTGGCATATGCCATTACCTCGCGCAGCGCCGTACCGAACTGAAATCCGTGCCTTAAAGTTCGGCGTATCGGCATTGGCGAGTGCTGACGAAATCGTTTCGATGATCGGCGCGGGCAGCTGCAGCGCCCTGCCGCTGAAAATCCAGTGCATCCAGCCATCTGTCTGAACACGCGTATCACCCCGCAAAAACGTTGCAAACTGCAGACCCCGGGGTCTGCATCCTGCATCCAGTCTGGCAACCGATGCGGTAAAGCACGCCCCGTACACCTTCCGCCGGCAAGGTCAAGCAATATAACGCTTGCACCTTCCGGCAAGCAGAATCTGCACAGTCTGCCGCCTGACCCATGGACCTGTCCTGACCCCATTGTCAGGAAGTGACATTATCCGCAGCCGCTTATCCCGCCATCGGCGAAACAGCCGTGGAAAAATTCCCTTCCATCACCAGCCCCTTGATCCCCTATGCTGTCGCATGACAGGACCCCATCCGTCCTGCATATGCCTTCCGGTTCGTCCTGATGCAGACGCACCTTTTGCAAACTTTGCAGGGTTCTCAACAGATCCGTCGAGGGCTCCTGCAATGGCGCATGGACAACCATCGGCACCCAACCCGCAGGCATCGTCATGCATTTTCCGTACTCCTGACAGCAGTTCCAGCACCGTGCCATGCACCCGCTGTCGGCCCAGATCGTCCGCCTGCCCCTGCGGCTGTCGGCAAACTCCTGGTAGCTGCCTGCCCGCCTGTCGCGCGCGCGCTCGACTGTCTGCCCCAGCACACGGCCTGGTTCAGTGAGCATGGCCACTTTTCGGCTGGAAATCCGGATGCATACTTGCCTGGGCGCGCTGACTGATACGCCCTTGCCGACTACCTGTTGCACCAGCGCTGCGTTAAATTGCGAAGTCGCGCCGCCGTGCTTGGCCTGCTGCTGATGGCCAGCACTCGGCACCGACGACGTACAGGCACACAGCCAGCCGGGCAGTTATTAACAAGGATACGCCCTGCGGCCGTCGCCCAGAAAACCAGCATGTCAGTTCAAAAAGCCGGCGCTGCAGCTCAAAAAACCATCACTGTGGCGCAGGGAACCGGCGTCCTGGCCTGGCGAACCGGCGTCAACTCAAGAAACCAGCAGCCCCCTTCCCGCTTGAGAAACGCGCACGCCCGATATTGCGGGCAGCAGCCGGGCTATCCGCGTGGCAAACCGGTCACGACCCAGCTCAGTGTCGTCCGTGCACCACGCACCCAGCCACCCGCCCCCTGCCAGGACTGAATACTCCTGGCTGCTGGTGCCCGCCCAAAGGTGCATCATCGTGGTTATGAACGCTGCACGGCTGGTGCAATAATGGACTGATTCGGCACAGCCTCCAGCTGCGTGTGTACAAGGCCCCCGCCTCGTCGCCCGCTGCCATTACCGCCGGCAGTGCCATCCGGGCGACTTTCATGTCCGGCAGGTGGACTGACCCAGCACTCCACACTGCCGGCTGCCACCGGCACGGTGCTTGCCGGTCAGGAACTGCAACGCACACTGACCGCCGGTCAGCCGCCGCGTGCCGGAGTATCTGCGCACTGCACCCCGCATCCGCAGCGGCGGCGAGACGGTCATGGCTACTGCGCAGGGTGATTGGGTTTAGAATGCCACCGACGCCGTGGCCCTGGCCAGCGCCGGCGAAGGGCAATCCATCCGGGTGCGCACTTCGCCGGGAAGGTGCCGACTGGTCTGGTCGAGGGAAAATACGCGGATAATTTCGATAATCGGTCGATTGGTCCTCAAGTTTTCCGGCAAGGGCCCGATAACGCCAGTAGAGAGCGCGTCATGCCCCCGCACGGCCCGCGCCATTGGCAAGGAGTCCTCAATCATGATCACCGGAAAGGCACCCTTACATCATACTCGTGTCCGCTGAACCGGCTGGTCAATTGCGCCGCGGCTGGCGCAGTATCCGTTTCTGGCGGAGCTGAAACCATTTCCTCCCAGTTGACGGGACCGACAGGGTACATCTGTCGTGATCCTGACCTGGAACCTGCCCGGGCAGCCGCAGGAAACCGATCCCGCCCGCGCGGAGCGGCCCAGGCCATCAGGCTTAACAAAGAAAAGCGCTACCTACACCTGAGAGTCGCATGCTGACAGGCTTCTGCAGGAAGCCTCCTGAACTGCCGGGCACTCACCGCCATCCGGAAGATCCTTTCTCAGTGCGAAAGGCCACAGGCCAGAATCGGGGCAACTCCTGGTGAAAAAACCGGAATTCTCGAGGGTAAGGCCGCCCAGGCCCAGAATACCTACGGCAAACCCTGCCCGCGTTCACCCGCAGCTCTAGGCATACGCAACGAAACGATCCGACGGCATTCTCGATTCGCTCAAACGGCAGCAGGGCTGCCCTGGTTAGCCAGGCGCCTGATGCCGACCGTCCTGGCGCGGGATCCATGAGGAACTTTGCAGAAGTAATTTTGTTGCGCCTTGCAGCTGGCTGGTCGCCGCACCACCCCGCTGACCGGTTAGTCGGTCGATGCCCAGCAAGGTGGTTGACATTGCAAGCAGTCTGCTGGTGACAACCGTGCGCTGATGATGCGCCCGTCCGACACTCAACCGCTGGGCCATCGAAACCCTCTTCTGGCAAGACTACCCTGCTGATTATTTAAATTGAGTGCCTCCTGCCATCGTACCGCTTCGGTGAAGGCACCTTTGCCATTCTCCTGCCAGGTGCGTCCGTCGCTGAATGCCTTCGTTGCTGCACGCCTTGGATTGCTGCACGTCTGCTGTGACACGCGCCATGGAAATCCATACAAAGGCACTCTCCAGACGGGTACGGCTTGGGCTCAACTTTCGGGCGCTACCAGTCGCCATTGCATCTTTGTTCCCGTGCCATCTAGAGCTATGTCTGCGCCTCTGAACCTGAAGGTCGGGTGCCCCACCCTCGTGTCGAAGCCGCAAGGCCCTGAATCTGTGAAGCGGCGGGGAGTGGTTTCTCCTGCGGCGATTCTACGGTGTAGGCGGTAAACACTTCTGACGGGCGGGCGCAGCCCGGTTGTCGGAAAGTGTCAGCCTGACAGGTTTGCTGACCACGACGCAGGTCGGGCACAAAGCTGGCGGAGTGTATGAGCCGCAGGAGGCCCTCCCCACACCGCCCCACCCCAAGCCGTTCTCCATGCAAAATCACTCTAGAATCGTCCCCCATGCACAGACAACTAAAGCCGTCTCCGCTACAGGAGCACCTCCCGAAGAGAAACCGTCTCCATGCACCGAAAACCCACATCCACCCTCGAGCTTCACCACCAACCGCGCCACCGCCTCCGCATGCAGCTGCGACACCCGCGACCCGTCACCCCTGCACCACACACCGATTTCCCGCAGCGTCAGCCTCCACATCGTCACAGACTCTACCAGCAGCCACGCTCCACTGCCCGCAGCCCGTCGATGGCCTCGCACCAGCGCCTCCCAGGCAAACGTGGCATCACTCCAGACGGCGCTCCGGCGTCGGCCCCTCGTCCGGCAGCATCTGCGTGGCGATTTTCCCTCGTCATCCTCCCCGCCGCATCCTCGAAATACACTCAGGCGGGCAGACCCTTCGCCGATGAAAGCAGACGCTGATACTCGTCGTGACATCTGCAGCTCCATCCGGCAATCTCGCGCTCACGCTGAGCGGCGGCCCATGACGCCGCTCGATGCCAGTGAATCGCCTGCCCGATGCTGCGCTGGTTCTTGCACGCACTGCCAGGCAGCGGCATCCAGTCCGCATTGCGCAGCTTCAGTCCAGCATGGCGCGCGCGCACCCGCTGCATCGCAAAGGTAACCGAACTGCACCCCATGGCCGCGTCGAAGCGCCGAGCACCGATCCACCAGACCGATCAGGCCCGCCTGCACTGCGCAGATCATCCAGCTCGCCGATGCTGGACGGCGGGCCGCGGACGCCATCTGCCACCGCCACCCGCTTCGCAACGCATCTCGCCATAGCGTTCGATGACGCATCGCGTGACTCGAGCGTTCCCTGCGAGTATAGCATCGACTGTTTCTCCGTATTCAATGCTTGCCACCCCACACGTACGGAATCACGAGCCAGTCCAGCGCCGGCATGCGCCGCGCCCGACCAGGGAAGTCCATTGAAACTGGGCCAGCCTCGGCCAGCGACAGGCCCGACCAGGTTCTGCAGCGGCCTTCGTCCCGGCAGCTGCCCACCACGATATCGAGCCGCACACCCAGAAACGCGGCGCGCAGCCCGCCAGGTTCAGAAAGGTCTCGCGTCCCCGCGCCGCCTGTTCCCATCTCCAGAGCAGTACACCAAAGCGCCGGATGCCGTGGTGGCACGCCATGCGCCTGAGCTCTGCAGCGCTGGGCCATCATGGCATCGCGCCGGTGGCTCCAGGATGAGTAGCAGCCGGTCCCCGCCCTGCACCCGCACCCAGCGCGCCATTCTCCACCGGATCGTCCATGCCAGAACGGCGGTGTGGGTGGGACGGCAGGCCGCCCCCGGCAGTCGGACTCGCCCGGAAGCCGCAGCGATCTGCGCCTCCGACCGGACGCCTCGCCAGCCAGCGATGTGCAGGGCCGGACGGTCCAGCACCCGCACCTGGCTGTCCCCCGGCGCCATGCCTGCCGCCATGTCCCGCCACGACGCGGCGTGCCTGGGTCCTGGCGCGCGCAGGCACCCGGCCGGAAATCAGCGGTGCGCCTTCACCCAGTCCGGACCAGCGCCGCAATCCGGGCGCCTGATCCACGGCGCACTCAAACATGCGGGCATCCTCGGAACGAGTTGCCGCATTTCGCCGTCTGTCATTTTCAGGGCGGTAGAAGGCGCGGCGCAGTTTTGCGTCGTCCAGCGCTTTAGTCCGACCAGCCGGCACGAAAATCCACCGCGTGATAGTCTTCCGGCACCTGCCCAGCGTCGGCATAGCCCAGCAGCGGCAGCCGGTGACGCACCAGCGCATCCAGACAGGCCCCCAGCCCCGCGGCCCTCATCCACCTTCGACAGCAGCACACCGGGCTGCATCATGCGCACCGAAGGCGCCCAGCACCTCCTCGATGCTGCCGCCGCTGCGCCGCCGCGTTCATCACCAGCACACGGCGCACCTGCGACACTTCCAGTGCCGAGGTCGGCTGCGACACCCGTCGTCATCCCGCTGGCCAATACCCGCAGTGCCGATCAGCACCAGCCGGCTCTGCTCATGTTCCTTGAGCAGCTGTTGCAGCACGTCGCGGTCCTGCGCCACCCGCACGGGCACCCTCGAGCATCCGGCCAAAGGCGCGGCTGTTCCTGCGCACCGATCCGGTACACATCCGCCGTGATCAGTGCCAGCGAAAGCGCGGCCCATGGCGCAGCACATGATGTGCGGCACTGCAATGCTGGTGGTCTTGCCCACGCCGGTCGGTCCGATCAGGGCAAATACGCCCCCTCGTCGAACAGCGTTCGCTCACCCTCCACCACCTGCCCCGCCCGCGGTTGACGCTGGCCAGCGCGCGATCAGCATCTGGCGCAGCCATTCGACGGCCCTGTGCCTCGGCATGAGTCGGCCGGCAGCGGTTCCACCAGGGTACGCGCCAGCGCGGGCAGAACTGGCAGCCCAGCAGCTGCGCAGCAGCCGCATCCTGGCCCGGCGACGAGGCGGCCTCGAACCAGCCCGGCCCATCATGCGAGCCGTCCAGCCTGCCTGCCCCTGCGGGCAGCAGCTCACCGGCGCCCGACAGTTCGACGGCAGCGTGATCGACGGCCAGTCGCTCAGTCCGCCTGCCAGCGTGAGGCCAGCGACAGCGGCGAAGCCTCACCAAATCCGTCATGGCCGTACCCGGCTGAACCAGACCGGCCTGCGCACCCGATGCGCCCTGCACCGAGCCTCGGCAAATACCGCTGCCGCCCCCGATACCTGGGCTGCAGCGGCCTGCGACATCAGCGCAGCGTCCACATCATGCCACAGCGCGCGGCGACGCAGACGGCCCATGCCGAGCATGCGGCGCGCTGAATCGACCATCTGCCACGGGCGCGAACGCGGCTGGCGCAGCCGGCATGGGGCGGCCGCTTCGGCCGCGTGATCGACATACCCTGCGCAGAATGGCCGGTGCTGTCGCACCGGCACCAGCACCAACGGATTGTGTACCAGCAGGTCGTGCACCAGCCGGGCGCAGTACCAACCGGTTGCGCACCAGCCGATTGCGTGCCGGCAGGCTGCGCCATGCCAGGCTGCAGAAAACCGGCAGGCTGCAAGCCGGAGGATTGTGCGCCAGGCGCCTGTGCACCAGCCACCGGGGCACCGGAAGGCTGCTTCATCACCCAGTGGCGCCTGCGCCCCTGCCCCGGCATCTGCAGTACCGACAGGGTCGATGGAATGCCCTGGCGCTGCTGCTCAGCAGCGCCGCAAAAATCCGGTACGCCCACAGCCGGGGATGCTCGCCGCCGGCGCCGTCACAGACGTAGCATTTTCCGCCCGCTGCTGCTTCGCGCACGCGCTGGAAATCCAGCGTGCTGAGCGGCATGCCGGCCGCAATGTCGGCAGGGGCGACGCCCGTCCGGGGGTGTTGGTCGCAACAGGCAGCGCGACCGCCTGCGGCTGCACCGAGGTATCGTTGGCCGCAGCGGCCCAGACTGCCGTTCTGGCTGTCTGCTGCCCGGACGCTTTCCGCAACGGGTGCCGGTCGATCCCACCGGTTCGGCCACGACCTCGTCATTGGCCGCAGCCAGCGTGACGCTGTTGGCGGCGGCCGCCAGATAGTCTGCCACGGGTGCAGCGGGCATCAGCGGGGCAACGGCAGTCCCCACCACTGCCATGGTTTCTTCCGCTGTTTGGGTGGCGCGTTGCCATATCGGCTTCGGCCTGACGCTGGCGACGACCCTTCACACCCCGCGGGGTACGGCCCGGCGGTGTCGCAGCACCTGTGCCCCTCTGCTGCTGCAGTGGCAGCAGCCTTCGTGTCCCTGCCAGCTCCAGCTGGGGAATTCTGCGCTATATCGGCCTCGGGGGCGGAGCCCACGCCTGTCATGTCTGCATCAGTCCGGCTGCCGGCACGGAGGCTGCCGTATCCGGCCGTGATTCCGCTGCGGGCCCCCGGTTGTCCGCAATTCCGGCAGCACGCCCCACCTGTGCCATTGCCGTCCGCGTCCTGCGCAGCGGCTAGACCAGCGGAGCCGAAGCAGCAGGGGCGGCAGGGGCCGAAGAGCGGCAGGCGAAGCCCCGCTGCCGGTGCACTGCGCCGCGGTTCTGGCCGCCAGTGCATTGATGCTGGCCGACACCTGGGCCAGCGCTCGCCGGCGGCGCGCCGAGCAGGCTATCGGCACCACCACGGTCACCTGGACTTCATCGCCCACGGCGCCGCTGTCCAGAATGTCCACTTCGGCACCGAAGCGGGCTTTGGCCAGGGCGATGGCCTCACGCATGGTGCGGCCACTGAAGGTCATGGTTTTCATCGATTGCTCCCGATCAGATGACCGATACGGATGGTGTGGGTGTCAGGAATTTCTGCATGCGCCAGCACGCGCAGGCGGGGGCGGCCTTGCGTGACCATGGCGGCCACCTGCGGACGGATGCGGTCCGGCACCAGCAGGCAGGCGGGTTGTCCCATGGCCTCCTGCTGCTGGCAGATGCGGGCAGCCTCGGTTGCCGTGAAAAATCAGCTACCGACGGGTCGAGGCGCGCCGTTGGAACCGGGACCGAACGACTGCATCAGCAGTGATTCCAGCGCCGGATCGAGCGCCACCACCGACAGGTCGGACACCGGCCCGAATATCCCCTGCACGATGGCCGGCGCCAGCGAAACGCGCACCTCGCGGGTCAGTTCGGCCGGATCCTGGATCTTCGCACCGTGCTCGGCCAGCGATTCGACGATGGATTTCAGGGTCGCGAATGTGCACCCGATTCTTCCAGCAGGTTCTGCAGCACGCGCTGGAACGCCGGTACTGGCACCAGCTTGGGCACCACCTCTTCCCACCAGCTTCCGGCGCATACTGCGACAGGTGGTCGAGCAGCTGCTGCACCTCGCCCCGGCCCAGCAGGCGCCACGCGTACATCTGCATCAGGTGATGCAGGGTGCGCGTAGCCACCACGGTGGAGGCATCCACCACGGTGTAGCCCGAAGCCCGTGCCATGTCCTTTTCGGAGGGCTGGATCCAGTACGCATTCAGGCCGAAGGCCGGATCGCGCGTGGGCATGCCATTGAGACGCACATCCGCATGCCCCGGGTCGATGGCCAGCCACATGCCCGGCCATGCCCTCGCCGCTGCCCACCGTCACCCCTTGAGGCCAATGCGGTAGCTGTTCGGACGCAGGTCCAGCTGGTCACGCACATGCACCGGCGGCGGCAGGAAGCCGATTTCCTGGGCAAACTTGCGCCGTACGCCCTTGATGCGCATCAGCAGGTCGCCACCACTGTCCTTGTCCACCAGCTGGATCAGCTTGTAGCCCACCTCCAGGCTGAGAATGTCCACCGGTTGCACGTCTTCCCAGGTGGCATCACCCCTCGCCCGCCGCGACAGGCTGACCTCTTCGGCCGTCTCCGGTCTGGTGCGCGGCACACCGACAGCCTGAACGACACATCAACCCAGCATGGCCGCCAGTGACAGGAAGGCAATGTGCGGCATGCCCGATCAGCCCCAGCACACCCACGATCAGCGCCACCAGGCCCAGCGCCCGCGGCAGCGAGAACATGCTGGCTGGCAATCTGTTTGCCGATGTCGTCACTGCCATCACCCACGCGGGAGACCAGCAGGCCGGCCGCCACGGAAAATGACCAGCGACGGCACCTGCGCCACCAGCGCATCGCCGATGGCCAGCAGCACATAATTGTCTGGCAGCCGTGGCCACGGGCAGGTTGTGCTGCACCACGCCGATGATCAGGCCGCCCACCAGGTTGATGACCAGAATCAGGATGCTGGCAATGGCGTCGCCCCGCACGAACTTGGACGCACCGTCCATCGAACTGTAGAAATCGGCCTCGCGGCTCACTTCCTGCCGGCGGCGACGGGCCCTCGGCCTGGTCGATCTGGCTGGCGTTGAGATCGGCATCGATGGCCATCTGCTTGCCGGGCATGGCATCCAGCGCAAAGCGGGCAGACACCCTCAGCAATACGGCCGGCCCCCTGGTCACCACCATGGAGTTGATGACGGTCAGGGATGGGAAACACGATGATCCCCACCGCGTAATTGCCGCCGATCAGGAAGTTGGCAAAGGCCTCGATCACCTTGCCGGCCGCATCGGTGCCGGTATGGCCGTACATCAGCACGGCACGCGTGGAAGCCACGCTCAGCGACGAGACGCATCAGCGTGGTGACCAGCAGCACGGTCGGGAACACCGCAAAATCCAGCGCCTCACCGTGTACACCGCCACCAGCAGCACCAGCGGCGAGGAGGCAATATTGAAGGTGAACAGAAAATCGAGCACCGGTGCCGGCAGCGGCAGCAGCATCATGGCCAGCACCACCACCGCCAGCATCGGCACGGCCAGCGACGACACCGGTGGCAGCGGCACCTCCCTGGCCGGCAAGTGCAGCTGGGTGGGCAGACGGAAGCGCGCCCCTGCCCCCCATGCCCCTGGCTGCCTCGATCAATGGCGCACTCATGCGTCTCACCCTTTCCTGAATACTTCGGATCCATCCCGCCGGCACCGGCAGGTCCCACGGGCTCGGCCGGCGCCGCGAGCGGCCCGGTACCCAGCGCCGGAGCTGGTACACATAGACGAGCACCTGGGCCACGGCCACATACAGGGCCTGCGGGATCTCCCTGATCAGAGTTCCACGTGGGCGTACAGGGCACGGGCCAGGGGCAGTGCCGACAGTACCGGCACCCCTGATCTCCCGGGCCAGGGCCTGGATGCGCATGGCCAGTTCATCCAGCCCCTTAGCACCACACGCGGCAGCGCCCCCGGCTGCCTCGTCGTAACGGGATTGCCACCGCATAATGCGTCGGGTTGACCACCACGATGTCGGCCGATGGGACCGCCGACAGCATCCGCCGACGAGCGGCCTCACGCTGTCGCGAACGGATCTGTCCCTTGAGCTGGGGGTCCCTTCCGACTCGCGGTGCTCGCGCTTCAGCTCGTCACGGGTCATGCGCAGGTCGGCCCGGTGGCGGAACCACTGGAACGGCACATCGAACAGCGCCAGCCCGAAGAGCAGCATCAGCAGCAGGCCCAGCCCGCCCGTCACCAGCGACATGGCCTCGCCGGTGGCACCGAGCCAGACGGCCCCGCGTGGGAAAGGGCCTGCAAAGGCGGGAAAACGGTCGCTCCATACCAGCTGCCGATGGCCCCCAGCAGACTGGCCAGCAGCGCCAGCTTCAGGAACTCGACCAGGTTGCGCAGCGAGAAGATGCGCTTGAGGCCCCCATCGGGTTGAGCCGGGAGGGTTTGACGCCCAGCGCCTTGAAGGCGAGGTTGAAACCGCCTGAATGGTGCTGGCCGCAATGGCGGCCGCACAGACGGAGAGGAGAATGACCAGCACCCGCCAGCCCAGCGCACCGAAGTGGGCCAGCACCGGCTGCAGGGCATCCAGAAAAATGCGCCCGTACCTCGCCCGTCGAAGGCAAAGGTGCTGGCCATCAGCCGCGCGCGTGCCTGCGGCCAGCGACGGCCCCATCATCACCAGCGTGCCGATGCCCGCAGCCATCACCAGCAGATGGGCGGCATCCCGCGAACGCGGGACGTTACCTCCTGGCGCGCCTGTTGCAGGGCGCTTCTCGGAGGCGGGTAACTGGCGGTCTTCCTTGCTGGTCTCGGCCATCGGGCAGGCAGGCTTGCATGAAACGAAGCTGCATTATCGACAGCAGGCCGATATTCCGGTGTCTCGATAAAAACCGGGGAAAATCAGGGGTTTCCGGTCAGGATGCCGCGAACGGACCACCGCCCCCGACCGGTGGTCCCGGACATCCGCAAGTCAGGGCTTCGATGCGGCCGGGGCGGGTTCGGCCGGCAGGGCCGGCTTCGCAGCCCCTACCGTCGCCGCATTCTGGATGCTCTGCGTGGCGCTTTCCACATCGGACGTGGTGACCTCGGTACCCGACAGGATGCGGGCCCGGGCTTCTTCATTGAGCACCACGATGGCGATGCGGCGGTTCATCGGGTCGTTGGGATTTTCCTTCACCAGCGGCACCACCGGCCCCAGCCCCTGCACGCGCAGCACCTTGTCCGGCGCAAGGCCCCCAGTACCAGCTCCCGGCGTGAGGAGTTGGCCCGCTCGGTGGACAGTTCCCAGTTGGAGTAGCCCCGGTGGCTCCACCCAGAATACGGCGTGGCATCGGTATGGCCGCTCAGGCTGATGGGGTTTTCCACGTCGTTGAGCAGCTTGCCGATGGTGCGCATCAGCTCACGCATCTGCGGCGACAGCACCGTGCTCTTGCCCGAAGCAAAGAGCGGCTTCCTGTTCGCATCGACGATCTGGATGGACAGGCCGTCCACCGTCATTTCCAGCCGGATCTGGTCCCGCAGGGGCCTCCAGGGCCGGCACCTTCATGATGGATGCCTCCAGCCGCTCCTTGAGCTTCTGCAGCTTCACATCCTTCTTTTTTTGTCCTTGCCTTTCGTGATGCCCTTTGTTGACCTGGCCATCCTTGCGGGTCAGGTCGGTACCGCCGCCGGGCACCGGCGCCGTGGCGTCCCCACGCCGGCGCCGCCGATCAGCGACAGCTTCAGCGGCTGCTGGAAGTATTCGGAAATGCCCTTCGGGGTATTTTCACTGGCCGAGCTGAGCAGCCACATCAGCAGGAAGAAGGCCATCATGGCCGTCACGAAGTCGGCGTAGGCAATTTTCCAGGCGCCGCCATGGTGTCCATGGCCGCCCTTCTTGATCCGCTTGATGACGATCGGCTGTACTTTTCTTTCCGGCGGGGGCCCTGACATGGCTCATGCCCTCTTCTGCTTGACGTGACCTTCCAGCTCGGCAAAGTTGGGGCGCTCGGTGGAATACAGCACCTTGCGGCCGAACTCCACGCAGATGGCCGGTGCATAACCCTGCATGCTGGCCAGCAGCACCACCTTCACGCACTGCAGTTCCTGCCGGCCTCGTTGGTTTTCTGCGCCAGAATGTCGGCCAGCGGACCGATGAAGCCATACGACAGCAGAATGCCCAGGAAGGTCCCCACCAGCGCGTGCGCAATCATCTCGCCCAGAATGGCCGGAGGCTGGCCCACCGAGCCCATGGTGTGCACCACGCCCATCACGGCCGCCACGATCCCGAAGGCCGGCAGGCCGTCGGCCATTTTCTGGATGGAGTGCGAGGGCACCATGGCCTCATGGTGGTGGGTTTCCATTTCGTTGTCCATCAGGTTCTCGATTTCCAGGGCATTGAGGTTGCCGGAAATCATCATCCGCAGATAATCGGTGACGAACTCGATGAGATGGTGGTCGGCCAGCAGTTCGGGGTAACGGGTGAACAGCGGGCTGCTCTCGGGCTGTTCGACATCGTTCTCGATGGCCATCAGGCCCTCTTTCCGGGCCTTGGTGAGGATGTCGTAGAGCATGGCCATGACCGACAGGTAGCGCTCCTGGTGTATTTGGAGCCCTTGAAGGCGGCGGGGATGGCCCCATGGCAGCCTTCAGGTCCTTGCCGGGGTTGGCCACGATGAACGCGCCGAAGGCGGCGCCACCGATCATCAGCAGTTCCAGGGGCTGGAACAGGGCGCCGATGTGTCCGCCTGCCATGGCGTAGCCGCCAATGACGGAGCCCACCACTACGATGTATCCGATGATGACAAACATGCTGTGTTTCCCTGACTGGTTCACGCCGGGCCGGGGCCGGGCGCTCTCCTCTTTTCGGACGATGGCGGGCATTCTTGAGGGCAGGGCAGCCGCGGGTGGCAGGGGGAGCGGCCAGACGGACGGTTTGTGGCGCCTTGAGGCATGGGGAGCGTGAGGGATGCCCTTCCCCGTACCGCTTCTCAAGCTCGTACACCACGACTCCGGCCATACCGGCGAAAGGATTATCCCTGAGCCAGCCCCCTGATCTGTGAGCCATGGCACCTGATGGACAGTATCGCAGAATGGGCGGCTGGTCGGGTTACCCAGCCTTCGGCCCACATCCCCGGAACGACGTCATGATCACCAGTCTGCGGTTATCCAACTTTGGCCCCCTGTCATCCATCCAGTGGGATGGGCTAGCAGAATCAATCTGGTCATCGGCAGCAATGGGAGCGGCAAGACCTTTCTGCTGAAGGCCATTTATGCAAGCCTTCGGACGCTGGAGGAGTACCGGCGGGCGACGAGCAGCGCACGGCGCCGGAGATTCTGCCGACAGGCTGTACTGGACATTCCAGGCGGAAAAGGATCGGGGATCTGGTCACCCGGGGCTCAGCCGAGCCCCTGAAAAGCCACGTCAGCATCGATGGTCATGACTTCGTCTATGGCTTCGGCAGGGAAACCACGCGCCAGATTTCTTCGCTGGAGAATCACGTTGCGCCACGCAGCAGCAATTCCGTATTCCTGCCTGCCAAGGAAGTTCTGTCGTTGCACCAGATCATCCTGAAGTCGCGGGAACAGGACCGCGCCTTTGGCTTCGATGACACCTACTTCGACCTTGCCAGGGCACTGCGCATTACCCCCACCCGTGGCAATGACTATCGGGCATTCTCAAAATCAAGAAAGGATCTGGAACAGGTACTGGGCGGCTCGATTGAATATGACGAAGGATCGGGACGCTGGATTTTCGTGAAGGGCCGCAACCGGTTTCCCATTGGCGTCACGGCAGAAGGCATCAAGAAAATTGCCATTCTGGACACACTCCCGGGAAACAGGTACCTGGACAACCACTCCATCGTCCTGATCGATGAGCCAGAGTCGGCGCTGCACCCCTCGGCCATTTCCCCGGCTGCTCGACATCATTGCCGCGCTGGCAGAAGCTGGCCTTCAGTTCTTCCTGGCCAGCCACCCTATTTCGTGGTCAAGAAGCTGCTTCTCATTGCACAGGAACGCAGCTGGTCCATTCCGGTGCTGTCGGGTGAGGAGCACGCCGGAGACACCATCTGGAACCAGAATGACCTCATGGAGGGCATGCCGGACAACCAGATCATCGACGAGTCCGTTCCGGCTCTCATCAGCAGGAAGTGGAGCTGGCACTGCAATGAGTTCGCTCACCATCCACGAGTCCGGCATGGCATTTGGTCCATTCCCGGCTGGGCAGTGCTTTCATATCGAACGAAGTCACTGCTACAGACAGATCCAGAATGGCATCCAGATCGCGGAGTTCCTGCTCCTGCGCAGACAGCAAGCCGGAACCTCCCTGTGGGTCGTGGAAGCAAAGTCAAGCAGTCCCCGGCCAGAGACCCAACCCGGATTTGACGGTTTCATTGAAGAAATCAGAGCCAAAAGCTCACCAATGCCTTCCTGCTCGGCATGGCGGCCCATCTGCAACGTCACCCACTATGCCCAGAAAGAACTTCCAGCCGATTTCAGGTCTTCGAGTTTCTTCAGCATACCGTACGTTTTGTACTGGTCATCCATGGGCACAAGGCTGAGTGGTTGCTCCCCTGAAAGACGAACTCTCACGTGTCATGCGCCCTCTTGTCAGGACATGGGGCATCACGGGGTATCCCGTCATCGTACTGAACGACACCATGGCCCGAAAGGTTGGGTTGATCCAGTAGAGCGTTCATGGAATCACGCTGTCATGGACTCTCCTCCAGGAGAAGCCCTGAAGGTCCGTCCCCTGCCTCCCGAAAAAGGCACTCACGAACCTCCCAGCTGGGAAACCGTGAATGCCTCAAAAGCCTCGCATGCATGTGGGCAGGAGGAGTCAGCCTCTCCTTCTGCTCAGTGGATCGCGCCCGCCTTGCGTGCCTTGCCCGCACGGGCCGGCGGTTCGCACAATCCGCATACGAAGCGGTCTTCCAGCTCATAGGGATGGTTGATGAACTGCCCCTTGCAGCGACGGCACTGCATGGCAGTCACCAGCCCGGTATCGATGAAGCGCACCAGACGCCAGGCACGGGTCAGACTCAGCATCGGTTCGACACCGTAGCTCTTCACCTCGGCGGTATACAGCTCATACGCCTTGATGATGGCGTCCGAATCATCGATGGGCGCCGACTTCATCAGATACGTGTGAATGTTGTAGAACAGCGAGGCATGAATGTTCGGCTGCCAGGTCATGAACCAGTCGGTCGAGAATGGCAGCTGGCCCCTGGAGGGCGACTTGCCGGCCACTTCCTTTGTACAGCTTCAGCAGACGCTCGTAGGGCAGATCGGCTCCGACCGCAGCATCTGCAGGCGGGCGCCCAGTTCGATCATGCGAATCGCCCTTGACGATCTGCCGGTTGTCTTCAAGCAGACTACGCGCGCTCATCGAGCGTCTCCTCAAAACGGCCCGAACGCAGAATGGCGGCATGCAGGCGGGAAGCGCTGCGCTCGCTGCCCTCTTCCGTCCCGGTGGCTTCACCATGGTCGGCCAGCAGCCGCCACAGCAGGGCATCGTCGAAGCGGAAGCGGCACAGCAGCATGTTGCCCCGTGCCATGCGCATCATCTGGGCCGGCGAGAGCTGGTCGAGCAGATCGGCAACCTCTTCCGACAGCCCCAGGCGATACAGTGCCTGCACACGGTCCGTGCGGATCAGCGATTGCGCCAGAATCAGATACGACAGATTCGCCTCTGATCTCTGCAAGAATTCGTTCTTCGTTCATACCTGCCCTTTCCTGAAGTTCGGCGTTCCAGATGGAGCCGGCACGCAGCGTTGCGTGCGGCACAGGGCAGACTATGAACGCACAGCCGGCTGGCGCCCACGTCAGGCCGACCGGTGGCCGAACGGCAGGCGGATACCCGGGACAGGCAGGCGGCAGGCACGGAAAGTGACCAAGGGCACCCGTCGGACGCGGCTGTCCCACTGGTGCCGGGCAGATGATGCGAGTCCCGCCACAGCGCATGATGACCGGCGGGTCGGTAGGGCACTGAATGGCGCAGGTCGCCCGGTGCATCGGGGCGTTGGCGGCCGTGCAACAGGCGTTGTGGATGGGTGACAGTGTCCATGGGGAACACGCAACCGGCAGCTGCACCGCTGCATGGGAGGATGGCCTCAGTCCTTTGGCGGCGCCTGATGCGCATTCTGGCCCCAGGCGCTGAACTGTGATGCCCGGAAAAGCAGGGGGTTAACTCACGGCCAGAACTACAGCACGTACCTTCCCGCCTCACCGTCACGGATACCAGTCACGACCTCCCGCCATGTCGGGTCCCGCAGAACAGACAGCCTGTCCCCGCCAGGGGCAATGAGAGCACCTGCCATGACGCGGCTCAATTCGGGCCATCCCCTGCTGGCCATCTGGCCTCAGGTCAGACGGGTACGAAAGGGCATCCCTGCGCTGCTCGCCTTTTGCCATCCTGATGAAATGCCGGCATGTTTTTCTTGAACACCCTGCAGGCTTCCATCATGAACGCCAGTAAAGACTCCAACATCCCCATGGATCCGGGCACGTCCCCGGGCCCGGAGCACCATCCCCCATCAACCACGACTGGATTTTCAGAATCCGTGCAGGACTGCCCGCAGGCAGTGCTGGCCTCTTTGACGAGAGCACATCGGGCTGGACGACGACATCGAGACTCCTTCCTTGGTCAGGAACCACCCACGGATTGGACCGAGGGCAAGCTGGTTCTCGACATGCCCATTCAGGTACGCTGGCGGGACGGCTCCCGGGAGGATCTGGTCATCCCGCTGGAAGAAGAGACGGTACCTCCCGCTTCAACCCCGAGCGTCTGCTGGGCTCCCGATACGGATGATGCGGCGGGAACAGACCCGGCGCATCGTACAGATTGTCATCTCCGTCAAGCGTGGCACAATGGAAGAGAGTCTCACCTCGGCGGGAGACCATGTAACCACCCTGCAGTTCGGCTTCCTCGCTGCCATCTGCCCGCCCTGCGGGCAGCGGACCACACCCACAGCCCCAACATTGCCGTGCGCATCCCTGACGGCCCTGATGGACTCCCTAGCACCCCAGGAAGACCCGGGTTCGGGTGTACGGTCAGGTCTGGCAGGGGCTGCTGGAACTGGAGCGGACCCCGACCAGCTGGTGAAGTACCCGGGGCATCATCCACACCTATCTGAAAACTCGACACCACAGAGCAGCAACTGCACGCTCGGCTACCCACAGGAGAAACGACACATGAACCAACTGGCAGAAAGCTGGATCGAGAAAGGGTTGGCAGAAAGGGCGGCAGGGAGGGCATCCTGCTGGGTGAACAGGCAGGCAAACTCAGCGGCCGCCAGGAAACGCTGGCCGAGCAGCTGGCCGAACGCTTCGGCCCGCTGGACGAAGCCGTTACCCAGCGCCTGGCCTCGGCCAGTCTGGATGAACTCAGCACCGGTCGCGCTGCATCCCGTCGGCCAAGACGCTGGACGAGGTGTTCCGGCTGCAGTGAGCACGCCCCATGTCTGATCAGGGCAAGGCGGGAACAAGACAAGACGACAAACCGCCTCGCCACTGAGAACCATTCGCTGCAACATCATTCCCAAAAACGGCGCATCCTGAGATGCGCTGTTTGCTGTGTGCACCCGGCACGGGTGCACACCTGCCTGGCGCAAGTCCCGCCCGAACCTTCCCCCTGCCCCAGCACGCCATAAGCCCATCTCCCTGGCTCCCTGAGCTGGCACGCCAACACCCGCATCAGCAGCAGCAAATTCCCCCTTTTCTGCGCCATGACCGATGGCCGGTGGCCTGCCCGCCACCCAACGGCCGCCCCTGTCGCATCAAGCCCACACCCAACCCGCCGATATTCTGGTCATCGGGAGCGTCTCCCGCTGTCCAGACCGAATACGCGGGAACAGGACTCACAACCCGGGCAACCGGATCAACCCAGGCTCACAAACGCATCTCTTCCTCACCGAGCAAACGAACATGGCACAAGATGATCAACACCAACATCATGTCGCTCAACGCCCAGCGCAACCTGAGCGCCACGCAATCGTCCCTGGCCACCTCGGTCCAGCGCCTGTCCACCGGCCTGCGCGTCAACAGCGCCAAGGACGATGCCGCCGGTCTGGCCATTGCCGAGCGCATGAACACCCAGGTCCGCGGCATGAATGTGCCATCCGCAACGCCAACGACGCCATCTCCTGTCGCAGATCGCCGAGGGCGCCCTGTCCAAAATCAACGACATGGGTCAGCGTACGCGTGAACTGGCCGTTCAGTCCGCCAACGCCACAAACACCGCCGGTGACCGCGAGAATCTGAACGCCGAGTACCACGCCCTGGCTGAGGAAATCAAGCGAAACCTGGCCAGCGCCTCCTTCAACGGCACCAAACTCTCACGTCCGATGCCGCCCTGACTTTCCAGGTCGGGGCAAACAACGCCAGGCCAACGACCAGATCGCCGTTACCACCGCTAACCTTTCTGGCGCTGCGTGATCACCGATGCGATTGACAACGCCACCGGCGCTATACAAGGGCATCACGACGGCATGTCCTCCCGCCTTGACCGCCCCTGGCCAACGTGGACACGATGCTGGGCATGGTCAACGCCAAACGTGCCGAGTTCGGGCGCCGTGCAGAACCGCTTCCAGGCCGTCATCGAGAACCCGCAGGTCAACGCCGAGAACCAGTCCGCTGCCCGCAGCCGCATCATGGATGCCGACTTCGCCTGAAACCGCCAGCCTGACACGCGCCCAGGTCCTGCAGCAGGCCGGCACCGCCATGCTCTCGCAGGCCAACTCCCGCCCAACAACGTCCTCTCCCTGCTGCGCTGATCACACGGGCGCCGGCAACACACGGCGCCCCTGCCTCCGGGGCCGCACACGGCAGATCACGGCCGCTTCCCTTCGGAACGCGGCCCTTTTACTTTACTGGCAACCGCCGACAAACGGGCAACACCCAGATATGGATGGTGCCATGCTCTTTAATCGTTGTGCCTTGCCCGGCCGATAACGTAGCAACGGGATTGCATTTCACACCAGATCTTGAAATGCAAGTACGTAAGTAGCATCCTGACGACCAGGACCAGGAAACTCTCGCCCCTATTCAGGAGCACCTACATGGCACAAATCATCAACACCAACATCATGTCGCTCAATGCCCAGCGCAACCTGAGCATGATCGCAAACATCATCGCCACCTCGGTCCAGCGTCTCGTCCACCGGCCTGCGCGTCAACAGCGCCAAGCGATGATGCCGCCGGCCTGGCCATTGCCGAGCGCAGCAGAACACCAGGTCCGCGGCATGAACGTCGCCATCCGCAACGCCAACGACGCCATCTCCCTGTCGCAGACCGCCGAGGGCGCACCGTCCAAGATCAACGACGATGGGTCAGCGCATGCGGAACTGGCCGTCCAGTCCGCCAACGCCACAAACACCGGAAACCGATCGCGCCAACCTGAATGCTGAGTATCATGCACTGGCCGAAGAAATCAAACGCAACCTTGCCAGTGGCTTCCTTCAACGGCACCAAGCTGTTCACGTCGGATACCGCTCTCGACCTTCCAGGTCGGTGCCAACAACGAAGGTACCGACCAGATCGCAGTCACGACAGCGAACCTGAGTGCCGCCACCGATCACCAACGTGATCGATAACGCCACCGGTGCCAACAAGGGCACCGCGGACTGCTGCATCTGCAACGGATATGCTGGGCAAACCTGACCTGATGCTGGCATGGTCAACCCAAACGTGCCGAGTTCGGCGCCGCAGAACCGCTTCCAGGCCGTCATCGAAACACTGCAGGTCAGCGCTGAGAACCAGACCGCTGCCCGCAGCCGCATCATGGATGCCGACTTCGCTCAGGAAACGGCCAACCTGACCCGCGCCCAGGTGCTTCAACAGGCCGGTACTGCCATGCTCTCACAGGCCAACCAGCTGCCCAACAACGTGTTGCCCTGCTGCGTTGATTGTGAAGGTACAGGCATCATGCCACACGCTGGTGTCTCTCCCGCAGTGCCTCCCAGGTGACATCTGGGCCGCTTCTATTGAAGCGGCCCTTTGCGTACTTCAAACGTTATACGTATCATCATTCCCAGAAGGCGCGGCCCAATGGGAAAGTCCAGTCCGGCAAAGACCAGGCAGACACGCAGCGGTTCGTCCACTGCGCTGACATCTTAGACTCATCCAAGCGCAACACCCCATCCCCATAGGAGGTGCTGCCATGGAACGAGACCCGAACCTATACCCACCTGAGCCCCCGAAGAGCGGGCCGCCATCATGCTGGAACTCGCATCACGCCCGTGAAGACAACCGCCCTCGCAGCATCAGGGCGCTTGCCCGTGCGCTGAACCGCAACCCCAGTACGATCAGCCGGGAACCCGCCGGCTGGGGAGACGCCCCTATGATGCCACCCTGGCCGCCATCCACTAGACAACAACGCCAGAACAGCCGACGTGAGCCCGTCCTTGTTCCCGGCACCCGCCTGTACCGGTACGTCTTCGACCGGCTCGTGTACCGCCGCTGGTCACCCCAGCAAATTGCTGCCAGACTACGGCGTATGCCAGCATCGAAACGCCCCGGCCGCGGCTCGCCACATGAGACCATCTACGCCACCATCTGATGCCCAACCCTGTGGGGAGCTGGAAAAAGGCCCTCATCGAGGCGCGCTGCGCCGCCCAAACCCCGTCGGGGCAATCGCCGCACCACAGCGGCCACAACGCGCAGTTTCGTGCCCGAGGAGCTGCGTATCCAGCACCGCCCCGAGGAGATCGAGGATCGCCTGATTCCCGGACACTGGGAGGGCGACCGATCAAGGGGCCTACAACCGCCTGCCGCTGGCGTACTGGTCGAACGTCACAGCCGCTACTTGATCCTGTGCAGATGGCCGATGGCACAGCGGAGGCCGCGCTGGAAGGCTTTCACGCGACAGATGAAGAAGATGCCGGCCTTCATGCGCAAGAGCCTGACCTACGACCGGGGCAGCGAAATGGCCTGTTTCGCGGCAGCTCAGCGAGCGCCCGAACATCGACATCTGGTTCTGCGACCCCAGTGCCCCATGGCAGCGGGGCAGCAACGAAAACACCAATGGTCTGCTGCGCCAGTTCCTCGCCTCGGGCGGCATGGATCTTTCAACCATCAGCCAGACCCGCCTGAACGATATTGCCCGACTCGATGAACGGGCGCCCGCGCTCGGCGCTGGATGCCCAGACCCCTGACGAAGTCATGACGAAAAATTCTCGATGATCACGCCAGACTCTTGTTGCACTTGACCTTTGAGATCGCCCCCATCCACCCTGCACTGGCGAGAACATGCCCACAGCCCTCATGACCACCTTTGCGCCCCCGGACGGATCATGACGAGGGTGCGACGGCACATCAGAAGAAACGTGGCATTTGTTTTT
>BNJT01001276.1_pt1 | contig 24058 bp, 13 predicted proteins | sample 8540491 | NCBI WGS metagenome assembly BNJT01 (sample SAMD00202455, study PRJDB9452) | human saliva metagenome | host: Homo sapiens | reverse complement strand
TATTATCGAACCGTGGATTTTTTTCCGTCGTAACTGGTAGGAAGTAGTCTAGCTAACTGCCTTACTAATTACGTTTGGCAAATAGAATCTATTTGCCAAACTCCGTGTCGTAATCTAATAATCGGTAACTGCTATGGCTGTTTACCTAAATGCTTCACTAGGAAAGAGTTTGGGCAAAAACTCAATTTCAGGAGAAAATGAAGTAAATCTTCCCACAATAAAACGCATAGTATCAAGGTTTTTCAAAGAAAACTTGATATTGTGCGTTTTTTGATTTTAAAGACTATTTGCTCAGCCTCTTGCCGGCGTAGCAGTTAGAAAGTGGTCGAGCTGACTGCTTCGCTAACTCATCGTCGAAAATAATCATTTTCTCCTCTTTATTTCGTAGATAGAAGTTACTAATCATTATGACATCTTATCTAAAAAGTTTAACTAAGAAAAGTCCATAGATGTAATTTGTGGGCTTTTTTGATGTAATGAATCTAAATTAGGTGATAAAAAAATAAATGGAATAAATTTTTTTGAATGAATATTTTTATGCTAAAAATAAGAGATTATTCACAGAGCAGATTATATATATATATATAATTTTGTGGATATTTTTAAAGTTTTCACAAAACAGCAACAAGGATAATATATTGACTTTCGTTTACATTTAAAGTATACTAGAGTAGAATGATTAAACTTGGCGAGAGTATGGGCTTTTGTCTAGAAATGAAGGAATAAGACATGTTTTTTAGACGTCAGAATGGTCGTTATAGAGAGACGGACCGTGTGACACGTTATAAGTTAATTAAATCAGGAAAACATTGGTTGCGAGCTTCAACCTCTCTTTTTGGCTTGTTTAAAGTCATGCGGGGTGGTGTAGATACGACTCAAGTCATGACTGAAGTAGTAGAGGATAAAGTGAATCCTTCTATTACAGGTCTGGATATTATCAAGGGACTTGCTGCTACAGGTGCAGTTTTAGGTGCTAGTGTTGCTACTCAAACAAAAGTATTTGCAAATGAAACAGTAGCCGTGGAAAAAACCTTAGAAAATCCGGATTTGTTGGTTACAAATGATACAGTGGTTCTAGGGACGACATCTGTAAGTAACTCAGAAAATTCTAGCAGTTTATCGACTTCTGTGAGTGAGAGTACTTCTATTTCTGAATCTGTGTCCAATAGCTCATCAGCCAGTATTTCTGCAAGTACATCAGCTAGTCTTTCTGCAAGCACTTCAACTAGTGCATCTGTTAGTGCTTCTAGTAGTATTAGTCAATCGGAAAGTGCTCCAGGAAGTGTTTCTGTAGTCTCAAGTTTATCGGTTGAACAGAGTGTGTCTGCAGCAACAACTGAGCAGTCTTCTTCTGTTTCAAAAGAATCAACTAATCTTAAAATTGACTCTGCTGCACTGAAGGCTGCTGAGATTGATGGAAAGGTCAGTGCGAGCGTTGTTCAATCAACTTCTGCTACAACTAGTTTAGTGGGAGTTACTGCTGGTGCTATTGCAACAAGTGAAGTTTCAGCTAAGCAACAGGATGAAAATCGTAAGAAACTAACACAACTTTCAGCTGAGATGGGAGAGTATCTATCTAAAGCTGTAGGCTTGCCGAATGCAAACTCTGCTATTACTAAGGTAAATGCTGCGGTGATAGAGATTGAAAAAGCCTTGGCAGATCCGACTAGTGATTTGACAAGTGCTGTGAAGAAGGCAACCTTGGCACGCAATTCCATTGTCAATGCTGTTTTAGGTGCGCATTCTGGTAAGCGTGATGCCCGAAATGGGAAAGTGATGAAGGATGGAATTGAATTTAGAGGTTTTGCTCAACCGCAGAATGATGGACGAATTGTAAGTTCCATTGCAAAGAGTTTTGATTCTGAAAAAGATACTGTAACTTGGACAATTAATGTTAGTTCTCGAACTCCTCTGCATTATATTGGTGTAAAGGTTAATGTTGGCCAAGGAGGACATGTTCAGGGAGCTACATATAACGGACAACCTATGTCGCAAGTCAGTCTCAAGGATCAGAAGCAACATTTACATATCGCCATGGAGCAAGTAGGCAGTTAAATGGAACGGTTGTTGTAACTGCCAAGTATGATAAGAATGTTGAATATGCAGTGGCTAATTTACAAGTTGGTACAAGTGATCGTCCTATTGATGGTGGAACAACGGGAAATTTTTCTACCGTTCATGATGGTACAGTTGCGACTGGAAATCGTTCTAGAGTCAATGCTTCAAACTCAGTATCCCAAAACGGAGCGCCTATAATAACCGTAGATCAAGACACCTATGAAGTTTACAATGATGATTATATTTTAGATAACATTAAAATTTCACGCCCTGATAATCAGTCTAGTATTCGTCAAGTTGGTTTAACTGCTGCTGACAAGGTTCCAGGTGTAGACTATGTAGGTCCTCAACTTGCACAAAATTTATATGTTGATACTTTAACACCAAATATATCTGGTACAGTAGGTGGGGGTACAGCTTCTGCTCCAGTTGGTCATACCTATGGATATGAAGTGGGGGCAGTATCTTCTAAAAACAAAATAGCGAAAAAAGTAATTGCAATTACAGTGAAAGGATTTAATGAACGTCAAAATCCAATAAGTGGGGACACTGTTCGTGCATTTGATACTAGCAATTTAACTGCAGATGAAATTCAAGAAGTAAAAAATAAATTTGAGGAAAAAAATAGAAGTCTTCTAGAACATAGTGATTATAAGAAAGACACCCAAACAGGATCGTATACAGTTGATAATACTGGTAAGATAACAATAACATATCGAGATAGAACTACTGATGTCGTAAATGCCTCTTTAGTTCATCGTCCGTTTACAGAACGCCAAAATCCAGTAAGTGGAGATAAAGTTCGAGTATTTGAGACTAACAACCTTACCTCAGAAGAAATTGCAGCAGTTAAGAGAAATTTTGAGAGCAAAAATGCTGGAATACTAAATCATTCGGATTTCAAGAAAAACAATCAAACTGGTAGTGTAAATGTTTCAAATACTGGTCAAATAACCATCACCTATTTGGATAACAGTAAGGATGTAGTGAATGCTTTGTTAGAGAAACGTCCGTTTACAGAACGCCAAAATCCAGTAAGTGGAGATAAAGTTCGAGTATTTGAACCAGATAATCTTACCGCGGAAGAGATTGCAGCAGTTAAGAAGAATTTTGAGAGTAAAAATGCTAGTATATTAAATCACACAGATTTCAAGAAAAACAATCAAAGCGGTAATGTAAATGTTTCAAATACTGGTAAGGTTACTGTCACTTATTTGGATAACAGTACAGATGTAGTAACAGCATTGACAGAAAAACGTCCGTTTGCTGAACGTCAAAATCCAGTGAGTGGAGATGCTGTTCTAGTAAGTGATAAGTCCCACCTAACTCCAGAAGAGAGGGATGAAGTCAAGAGAAACTTCCTTTCTAAAAATAGTGCTATAATCAAGCATACAGATTATAGTAAAAATAATCAAACAGGTAATGTTACGGTTTCTGAAAATGGTCAGATTACGATTACTTACCGAGATGGAAGTAGTGACACAGTTCCTGCTAATTTGACTTTAGATCAAGTTATGCCTACTTATGAAGTTATTGTAAAAAGAAATGGTCAGCCTATTCAGCCTACTCGTAAGGGAAATGAGGAGGCTTACGACATTTATGCAGGCGATAAATTTGAAATAACTTTCAAGGCTAAAGATAACAAAGGTAAGTTACGTAGTTTTTATATTGCTTCACAGGCCGACAGAAATCAACCTCTAACGAATAAGAATTATTTTGAAAATGATAAATATGGAACAACAAATCCAGTTCCAGCTTTGCGTGATTCTAATGGAGAGATAGTTGCCACAGATACTCATCCAGCTACAATTGTTGTGAGTGGAAAGATGGATGAAAATCTATCTCATGATGATGCTAATAAATGGCAACGAAATGCTGTAGCTGAGGATAAGGCGGGAAATACTCCTGCTTTGGGCAGTGGACCTGGGAATGTGCGTATTAGACAGGGACGACTTGCGGATATTATGACTCCGGTTGCTCCTACAAAAACGTTTCAAGTGGAGAATCTAACAAGCTTAAATTCAACAGAGAAAAATTCTATCATTGCTGAAATAACAAGATTGAATCCTCTGGAGCAAAATCGGATTAAAGAAATTGTTGTAAGTGAATCTGGGGCAGTAACAGTTCGTTATAAAGATGACACAACTGATTCTGTGACTGTAAAACTTTCTGATAGTGATTTTAGAAGTAAATCTAGTTCCTTGAGTACGAGTGCGAGTCAAAGTGCCTCAACAAGTGCGTCTAAGTCTGCGTCAACCAGCGCAAGTACATCAGCCTCAACGAGCACAAGTGCGTCTAAGTCCGCATCAACAAGCGCTTCAGCCTCAGCCAGCACCAGCGCATCGGCTTCAGCCAGCACCAGCGCGTCGGCCTCAGCATCGACAAGTGCGTCGGCCTCAGCTTCAGCAAGTACAAGTGCTTCAGCCTCAGCAAGCACAAGTGCCTCAGCTTCAGCATCGACAAGTGCATCGGCCTCAGCAAGCACCAGCGCGTCGGCTTCAGCAAGTACCAGTGCATCGGCCTCAGCTTCAGCAAGCACTAGCGCGTCAGCTTCAGCGTCAACAAGTGCGTCGGCCTCAGCAAGCACAAGTGCATCAGCTTCAGCAAGTACCAGCGCTTCAGCCTCAGCAAGTACAAGTGCGTCGGCTTCAGCAAGTACAAGTGCGTCGGCCTCAGCAAGCACAAGTGCATCGGCCTCAGCAAGCACCAGCGCGTCGGCTTCAGCAAGTACCAGTGCATCGGCCTCAGCCTCAACAAGCGCTTCAGCTTCAGCAAGTACCAGTGCTTCAGCCTCAGCGTCAACAAGTGCGTCGGCTTCAGCAAGCACTAGCGCGTCGGCCTCAGCCTCAACAAGCGCTTCAGCCTCAGCGTCAACAAGTGCGTCGGCTTCAGCCTCAGCAAGCACTAGCGCTTCAGCTTCAGCATCGACAAGTGCATCGGCCTCAGCAAGCACAAGTGCATCAGCTTCAGCATCGACAAGTGCATCGGCCTCAGCAAGCACCAGCGCGTCGGCTTCAGCAAGTACCAGTGCATCGGCCTCAGCTTCAGCAAGCACTAGCGCGTCAGCTTCAGCAAGCACTAGCGCGTCGGCCTCAGCATCTACAAGTGCCTCAGCTTCAGCATCAACAAGCGCTTCAGCCTCAGCAAGTACCAGTGCTTCAGCCTCAGCGTCAACAAGTGCGTCGGCTTCAGCCTCAGCAAGCACTAGCGCCTCAGCCTCAGCAAGCACTAGCGCCTCAGCTTCAGCAAGTACCAGTGCATCAGCTTCAGCATCGACAAGTGCATCGGCCTCAGCAAGCACCAGCGCGTCGGCTTCAGCAAGCACCAGCGCGTCGGCTTCAGCAAGTACCAGTGCGTCGGCTTCAGCATCGACCAGTGCTTCAGCTTCAGCAAGTACCAGTGCGTCGGCCTCAGCATCGACCAGTGCTTCAGCCTCAGCAAGTACCAGTGCATCGGCCTCAGCTTCAGCAAGCACTAGCGCTTCAGCTTCAGCGTCAACAAGTGCGTCGGCCTCAGCAAGCACAAGTGCATCAGCTTCAGCAAGTACCAGCGCTTCAGCCTCAGCAAGTACAAGTGCATCGGCCTCAGCCTCAACAAGCGCTTCAGCTTCAGCAAGTACCAGTGCTTCAGCCTCAGCGTCAACAAGTGCGTCGGCTTCAGCAAGCACTAGCGCGTCGGCCTCAGCCTCAACAAGCGCTTCAGCCTCAGCGTCAACAAGTGCGTCGGCTTCAGCCTCAGCAAGCACTAGCGCTTCAGCTTCAGCATCGACAAGTGCATCGGCCTCAGCAAGCACAAGTGCATCAGCTTCAGCATCGACAAGTGCATCGGCCTCAGCTTCAGCAAGCACTAGCGCGTCAGCTTCAGCAAGTACCAGCGCTTCAGCTTCAGCGTCAACAAGTGCGTCAGCTTCAGCAAGCACTAGCGCCTCAGCTTCAGCAAGTACCAGTGCGTCGGCATCAGCAAGCACAAGTGCATCAGCTTCAGCATCGACAAGTGCATCGGCCTCAGCAAGCACCAGCGCGTCGGCTTCAGCAAGTACCAGTGCGTCGGCCTCAGCATCGACAAGTGCGTCAGCTTCAGCAAGTACCAGTGCATCAGCTTCAGCGTCAACCAGCGCCTCAGCCTCAGCAAGCACTAGCGCCTCAGCTTCAGCAAGTACCAGTGCATCAGCTTCAGCATCGACAAGTGCATCGGCCTCAGCAAGCACCAGCGCATCGGCTTCAGCAAGTACCAGTTCATCGGCCTCAGCAAGCACTAGCGCGTCAGCTTCAGCAAGTACCAGTGCGTCGGCCTCAGCCAGCACAAGTGCCTCAGCTTCAGCAAGCACCAGCGCCTCAGCCTCAGCAAGCACTAGCGCTTCAGCCTCAGCATCAACCAGTGCATCAGCTTCAGCAAGTACCAGTGCATCAGCTTCAGCATCGACAAGTGCATCGGCCTCAGCAAGCACCAGCGCGTCGGCTTCAGCAAGTACCAGTGCGTCGGCTTCAGCATCGACAAGTGCATCGGCCTCAGCAAGCACCAGCGCGTCGGCTTCAGCAAGTACCAGTGCGTCGGCCTCAGCATCGACAAGTGCGTCAGCTTCAGCAAGTACCAGTGCATCAGCTTCAGCGTCAACCAGCGCCTCAGCCTCAGCAAGCACTAGCGCCTCAGCTTCAGCAAGCACAAGTGCCTCAGCTTCAGCATCGACAAGTGCATCGGCCTCAGCAAGCACCAGCGCGTCGGCTTCAGCAAGTACCAGTGCGTCGGCTTCAGCATCGACAAGTGCGTCAGCTTCAGCAAGTACCAGTGCCTCAGCCTCAGCGTCAACCAGTGCGTCGGCCTCAGAATCGACCAGTGCTTCAGCCTCAGCAAGTACCAGTGCATCGGCCTCAGCTTCAGCAAGCACTAGCGCGTCAGCTTCAGCAAGTACCAGTGCATCAGCTTCAGCGTCAACAAGTGCGTCAGCTTCAGCATCGACAAGTGCATCGGCCTCAGCAAGTACCAGTGCGTCGGCTTCAGCATCGACCAGTGCGTCGGCCTCAGCATCAACCAGTGCCTCAGCCTCAGCATCAACGAGTGCGTCGGCTTCAGCAAGTACAAGTGCGTCGGCTTCAGCATCGACAAGTGCCTCAGCCTCAGCAAGTACAAGTGCATCGGCTTCAGCAAGTACCAGTGCATCAGCTTCAGCAAGCACCAGCGCGTCGGCCTCAGCATCTACAAGTGCCTCAGCAAGCACTCAGCGCCTCAGCTTCAGCAAGTACCAGTGCTTCAGCCTCAGCGTCAACAAGTGCGTCGGCTTCAGCCTCAGCAAGCACTAGCGCCTCAGCCTCAGCAAGCACTAGCGCCTCAGCTTCAGCAAGTACCAGTGCATCAGCTTCAGCATCGACAAGTGCATCGGCCTCAGCAAGCACCAGCGCGTCGGCTTCAGCAAGTACCAGTGCGTCGGCCTCAGCATCGACAAGTGCGTCAGCTTCAGCAAGTACCAGTGCATCAGCTTCAGCGTCAACCAGCGCCTCAGCCTCAGCAAGCACTAGCGCCTCAGCTTCAGCAAGCACAAGTGCATCAGCTTCAGCATCGACAAGCGCGTCGGCTTCAGCAAGTACCAGTGCGTCGGCTTCAGCATCGACAAGTGCGTCAGCTTCAGCAAGTACCAGTGCCTCAGCCTCAGCGTCAACCAGTGCGTCGGCCTCAGCATCGACCAGTGCTTCAGCCTCAGCAAGTACCAGTGCATCGGCCTCAGCTTCAGCAAGCACTAGCGCGTCAGCTTCAGCAAGTACCAGTGCATCAGCTTCAGCGTCAACAAGTGCGTCAGCTTCAGCATCGACAAGTGCATCGGCCTCAGCAAGTACCAGTGCGTCGGCTTCAGCATCGACCAGTGCGTCGGCCTCAGCATCAACCAGTGCCTCAGCCTCAGCATCAACGAGTGCGTCGGCTTCAGCAAGTACAAGTGCGTCGGCTTCAGCATCGACAAGTGCCTCAGCCTCAGCAAGTACAAGTGCATCGGCTTCAGCAAGTACCAGTGCATCAGCTTCAGCAAGCACTAGCGCGTCAGCTTCAGCAAGCACTAGCGCGTCGGCCTCAGCAAGCACAAGTGCATCAGCTTCAGCAAGTACAAGTGCATCGGCCTCAGCCTCAACAAGCGCTTCAGCTTCAGCAAGTACCAGTGCTTCAGCCTCAGCGTCAACAAGTGCGTCGGCTTCAGCAAGCACTAGCGCGTCGGCCTCAGCCTCAACAAGTGCGTCGGCTTCAGCCTCAGCAAGCACTAGCGCCTCAGCCTCAGCAAGCACTAGCGCCTCAGCTTCAGCAAGTACCAGTGCATCAGCTTCAGCATCGACAAGTGCATCGGCCTCAGCAAGCACCAGCGCGTCGGCTTCAGCAAGTACCAGTGCGTCGGCTTCAGCATCGACAAGTGCGTCAGCTTCAGCAAGTACCAGTGCGTCGGCCTCAGCATCGACCAGTGCTTCAGCCTCAGCAAGTACCAGTGCATCGGCCTCAGCTTCAGCAAGCACTAGCGCGTCAGCTTCAGCGTCAACAAGTGCGTCGGCCTCAGCAAGCACAAGTGCATCAGCTTCAGCAAGTACCAGCGCTTCAGCCTCAGCAAGTACAAGTGCATCGGCCTCAGCCTCAACAAGCGCTTCAGCTTCAGCAAGTACCAGTGCTTCAGCCTCAGCGTCAACAAGTGCGTCGGCTTCAGCAAGCACTAGCGCGTCGGCCTCAGCCTCAACAAGCGCTTCAGCTTCAGCATCGACAAGTGCATCGGCCTCAGCAAGCACCAGCGCCTCAGCTTCAGCAAGCACAAGTGCATCAGCTTCAGCATCGACAAGTGCGTCGGCCTCAGCAAGCACCAGCGCTTCAGCTTCAGCAAGCACTAGCGCTTCAGCTTCAGCAAGTACCAGTGCTTCAGCCTCAGCGTCAACAAGTGCGTCGGCCTCAGCAAGCACTAGCGCCTCAGCTTCAGCAAGTACCAGTGCGTCGGCATCAGCAAGCACAAGTGCATCAGCTTCAGCATCGACAAGTGCATCGGCCTCAGCAAGCACCAGCGCTTCAGCCTCAGCAAGTACAAGTGCATCGGCCTCAGCCTCAACAAGCGCTTCAGCTTCAGCAAGTACCAGTGCGTCGGCTTCAGCATCGACAAGTGCGTCAGCTTCAGCAAGTACCAGTGCCTCAGCCTCAGCGTCAACCAGTGCGTCGGCCTCAGAATCGACCAGTGCTTCAGCCTCAGCAAGTACCAGTGCATCGGCCTCAGCTTCAGCAAGCACTAGCGCGTCAGCTTCAGCAAGTACCAGTGCATCAGCTTCAGCGTCAACAAGTGCGTCAGCTTCAGCATCGACAAGTGCATCGGCCTCAGCAAGTACCAGTGCGTCGGCTTCAGCATCGACCAGTGCGTCGGCCTCAGCATCAACCAGTGCCTCAGCCTCAGCATCAACGAGTGCGTCGGCTTCAGCAAGTACAAGTGCGTCGGCTTCAGCATCGACCAGTGCCTCAGCCTCAGCAAGTACAAGTGCATCGGCTTCAGCAAGTACCAGTGCATCAGCTTCAGCAAGCACTAGCGCGTCGGCCTCAGCATCTACAAGTGCCTCAGCAAGCACTAGCGCCTCAGCTTCAGCAAGTACCAGTGCTTCAGCCTCAGCGTCAACAAGTGCGTCGGCTTCAGCCTCAGCAAGCACTAGCGCCTCAGCCTCAGCAAGCACTCAGCGCCTCAGCTTCAGCAAGTACCAGTGCATCAGCTTCAGCATCGACAAGTGCATCGGCCTCAGCAAGCACCAGCGCGTCGGCTTCAGCAAGTACCAGTGCGTCGGCCTCAGCATCGACAAGTGCGTCAGCTTCAGCAAGTACCAGTGCATCAGCTTCAGCGTCAACCAGCGCCTCAGCCTCAGCAAGCACTAGCGCCTCAGCTTCAGCAAGCACAAGTGCATCAGCTTCAGCATCGACAAGCGCGTCGGCTTCAGCAAGTACCAGTGCGTCGGCTTCAGCATCGACAAGTGCGTCAGCTTCAGCAAGTACCAGTGCCTCAGCCTCAGCGTCAACCAGTGCGTCGGCCTCAGCATCGACCAGTGCTTCAGCCTCAGCAAGTACCAGTGCATCGGCCTCAGCTTCAGCAAGCACTAGCGCGTCAGCTTCAGCAAGTACCAGTGCATCAGCTTCAGCGTCAACAAGTGCGTCAGCTTCAGCATCGACAAGTGCATCGGCCTCAGCAAGTACCAGTGCGTCGGCTTCAGCATCGACCAGTGCGTCGGCCTCAGCATCAACCAGTGCCTCAGCCTCAGCATCAACGAGTGCGTCGGCTTCAGCAAGTACAAGTGCGTCGGCTTCAGCATCGACAAGTGCCTCAGCCTCAGCAAGTACAAGTGCATCGGCTTCAGCAAGTACCAGTGCATCAGCTTCAGCAAGCACTAGCGCGTCAGCTTCAGCAAGCACTAGCGCGTCGGCCTCAGCAAGCACAAGTGCATCAGCTTCAGCAAGTACAAGTGCATCGGCCTCAGCCTCAACAAGCGCTTCAGCTTCAGCAAGTACCAGTGCTTCAGCCTCAGCGTCAACAAGTGCGTCGGCTTCAGCAAGCACTAGCGCGTCGGCCTCAGCCTCAACAAGTGCGTCGGCTTCAGCCTCAGCAAGCACTAGCGCCTCAGCCTCAGCAAGCACTAGCGCCTCAGCTTCAGCAAGTACCAGTGCATCAGCTTCAGCATCGACAAGTGCATCGGCCTCAGCAAGCACCAGCGCGTCGGCTTCAGCAAGCACCAGCGCGTCGGCTTCAGCAAGTACCAGTGCGTCGGCTTCAGCATCGACCAGTGCTTCAGCTTCAGCAAGTACCAGTGCGTCGGCCTCAGCATCGACCAGTGCTTCAGCCTCAGCAAGTACCAGTGCATCGGCCTCAGCTTCAGCAAGCACTAGCGCTTCAGCTTCAGCGTCAACAAGTGCGTCGGCCTCAGCAAGCACAAGTGCATCAGCTTCAGCAAGTACCAGCGCTTCAGCCTCAGCAAGTACAAGTGCATCGGCCTCAGCCTCAACAAGCGCTTCAGCTTCAGCAAGTACCAGTGCTTCAGCCTCAGCGTCAACAAGTGCGTCGGCTTCAGCAAGCACTAGCGCGTCGGCCTCAGCCTCAACAAGCGCTTCAGCCTCAGCGTCAACAAGTGCGTCGGCTTCAGCCTCAGCAAGCACTAGCGCTTCAGCTTCAGCATCGACAAGTGCATCGGCCTCAGCAAGCACAAGTGCATCAGCTTCAGCATCGACAAGTGCATCGGCCTCAGCTTCAGCAAGCACTAGCGCGTCAGCTTCAGCAAGTACCAGCGCTTCAGCTTCAGCGTCAACAAGTGCGTCAGCTTCAGCAAGCACTAGCGCCTCAGCTTCAGCAAGTACCAGTGCGTCGGCATCAGCAAGCACAAGTGCATCAGCTTCAGCATCGACAAGTGCATCGGCCTCAGCAAGCACCAGCGCGTCGGCTTCAGCAAGTACCAGTGCGTCGGCCTCAGCATCGACAAGTGCGTCAGCTTCAGCAAGTACCAGTGCATCAGCTTCAGCGTCAACCAGCGCCTCAGCCTCAGCAAGCACTAGCGCCTCAGCTTCAGCAAGTACCAGTGCATCAGCTTCAGCATCGACAAGTGCATCGGCCTCAGCAAGCACCAGCGCATCGGCTTCAGCAAGTACCAGTTCATCGGCCTCAGCAAGCACTAGCGCGTCAGCTTCAGCAAGTACCAGTGCGTCGGCCTCAGCCAGCACAAGTGCCTCAGCTTCAGCAAGCACCAGCGCCTCAGCCTCAGCAAGCACCAGCGCTTCAGCCTCAGCATCAACCAGTGCATCAGCTTCAGCAAGTACCAGTGCATCAGCTTCAGCATCGACAAGTGCATCGGCCTCAGCAAGCACCAGCGCGTCGGCTTCAGCAAGTACCAGTGCGTCGGCTTCAGCATCGACAAGTGCATCGGCCTCAGCAAGCACCAGCGCGTCGGCTTCAGCAAGTACCAGTGCGTCGGCCTCAGCATCGACAAGTGCGTCAGCTTCAGCAAGTACCAGTGCATCAGCTTCAGCGTCAACCAGCGCCTCAGCCTCAGCAAGCACTAGCGCCTCAGCTTCAGCAAGCACAAGTGCATCAGCTTCAGCATCGACAAGTGCATCGGCCTCAGCAAGCACCAGCGCGTCGGCCTCAGAATCGACCAGTGCTTCAGCCTCAGCAAGTACCAGTGCATCGGCCTCAGCTTCAGCAAGCACTAGCGCGTCAGCTTCAGCAAGTACCAGTGCATCAGCTTCAGCGTCAACAAGTGCGTCAGCTTCAGCATCGACAAGTGCATCGGCCTCAGCAAGTACCAGTGCGTCGGCTTCAGCATCGACCAGTGCGTCGGCCTCAGCATCAACCAGTGCCTCAGCCTCAGCATCAACGAGTGCGTCGGCTTCAGCAAGTACAAGTGCGTCGGCTTCAGCATCGACAAGTGCCTCAGCCTCAGCAAGTACAAGTGCATCGGCTTCAGCAAGTACCAGTGCATCAGCTTCAGCAAGCACTAGCGCGTCGGCCTCAGCATCTACAAGTGCCTCAGCAAGCACTAGCGCCTCAGCTTCAGCAAGTACCAGTGCTTCAGCCTCAGCGTCAACAAGTGCGTCGGCTTCAGCCTCAGCAAGCACTAGCGCCTCAGCCTCAGCAAGCACTAGCGCCTCAGCTTCAGCAAGTACCAGTGCATCAGCTTCAGCATCGACAAGTGCATCGGCCTCAGCAAGCACCAGCGCGTCGGCTTCAGCAAGTACCAGTGCGTCGGCCTCAGCATCGACAAGTGCGTCAGCTTCAGCAAGTACCAGTGCATCAGCTTCAGCGTCAACCAGCGCCTCAGCCTCAGCAAGCACTAGCGCCTCAGCTTCAGCAAGCACAGTGCATCAGCTTCAGCATCGACAAGCGCGTCGGCTTCAGCAAGTACCAGTGCGTCGGCTTCAGCATCGACAAGTGCGTCAGCTTCAGCAAGTACCAGTGCCTCAGCCTCAGCGTCAACCAGTGCGTCGGCCTCAGCATCGACCAGTGCTTCAGCCTCAGCAAGTACCAGTGCATCGGCCTCAGCTTCAGCAAGCACTAGCGCGTCAGCTTCAGCAAGTACCAGTGCATCAGCTTCAGCGTCAACAAGTGCGTCAGCTTCAGCATCGACAAGTGCATCGGCCTCAGCAAGTACCAGTGCGTCGGCTTCAGCATCGACCAGTGCGTCGGCCTCAGCATCAACCAGTGCCTCAGCCTCAGCATCAACGAGTGCGTCGGCTTCAGCAAGTACAAGTGCGTCGGCTTCAGCATCGACAAGTGCCTCAGCCTCAGCAAGTACAAGTGCATCGGCTTCAGCAAGTACCAGTGCATCGGCTTCAGCAAGTACCAGTGCATCAGCTTCAGCAAGCACTAGCGCGTCAGCTTCAGCAAGCACTAGCGCGTCGGCCTCAGCAAGCACAAGTGCATCAGCTTCAGCAAGTACAAGTGCATCGGCCTCAGCCTCAACAAGCGCTTCAGCTTCAGCAAGTACCAGTGCTTCAGCCTCAGCGTCAACAAGTGCGTCGGCTTCAGCAAGCACTAGCGCGTCGGCCTCAGCCTCAACAAGTGCGTCGGCTTCAGCCTCAGCAAGCACTAGCGCCTCAGCCTCAGCAAGCACTAGCGCCTCAGCTTCAGCAAGTACCAGTGCATCAGCTTCAGCATCGACAAGTGCATCGGCCTCAGCAAGCACCAGCGCGTCGGCTTCAGCAAGTACCAGTGCGTCGGCTTCAGCATCGACAAGTGCGTCAGCTTCAGCAAGTACCAGTGCGTCGGCCTCAGCATCGACCAGTGCTTCAGCCTCAGCAAGTACCAGTGCATCGGCCTCAGCTTCAGCAAGCACTAGCGCTTCAGCTTCAGCGTCAACAAGTGCGTCGGCCTCAGCAAGCACAAGCGCATCAGCTTCAGCAAGTACCAGCGCTTCAGCCTCAGCAAGTACAAGTGCATCGGCCTCAGCCTCAACAAGCGCTTCAGCTTCAGCAAGTACCAGTGCTTCAGCCTCAGCGTCAACAAGTGCGTCGGCTTCAGCAAGCACTCAGCGCGTCGGCCTCAGCCTCAACAAGCGCTTCAGCTTCAGCATCGACAAGTGCATCGGCCTCAGCAAGCACCAGCGCCTCAGCTTCAGCAAGCACAAGCGCATCAGCTTCAGCATCGACAAGTGCGTCGGCCTCAGCAAGCACCAGCGCTTCAGCTTCAGCAAGCACTAGCGCTTCAGCTTCAGCAAGTACCAGTGCTTCAGCCTCAGCGTCAACAAGTGCGTCGGCCTCAGCAAGCACTAGCGCCTCAGCTTCAGCAAGTACCAGTGCGTCGGCATCAGCAAGCACAAGTGCATCAGCTTCAGCATCGACAAGTGCATCGGCCTCAGCAAGCACCAGCGCTTCAGCCTCAGCAAGTACAAGTGCATCGGCCTCAGCCTCAACAAGCGCTTCAGCTTCAGCAAGTACCAGTGCGTCGGCTTCAGCATCGACAAGTGCGTCAGCTTCAGCAAGTACCAGTGCCTCAGCCTCAGCGTCAACCAGTGCGTCGGCCTCAGAATCGACCAGTGCTTCAGCCTCAGCAAGTACCAGTGCATCGGCCTCAGCTTCAGCAAGCACTAGCGCGTCAGCTTCAGCAAGTACCAGTGCATCAGCTTCAGCGTCAACAAGTGCGTCAGCTTCAGCATCGACAAGTGCATCGGCCTCAGCAAGTACCAGTGCGTCGGCTTCAGCATCGACCAGTGCGTCGGCCTCAGCATCAACCAGTGCCTCAGCCTCAGCATCAACGAGTGCGTCGGCTTCAGCAAGTACAAGTGCGTCGGCTTCAGCATCGACAAGTGCCTCAGCCTCAGCAAGTACAAGTGCATCGGCTTCAGCAAGTACCAGTGCATCAGCTTCAGCAAGCACTAGCGCGTCGGCCTCAGCATCTACAAGTGCCTCAGCAAGCACTAGCGCCTCAGCTTCAGCAAGTACCAGTGCTTCAGCCTCAGCGTCAACAAGTGCGTCGGCTTCAGCCTCAGCAAGCACTAGCGCCTCAGCCTCAGCAAGCACTAGCGCCTCAGCTTCAGCAAGTACCAGTGCATCAGCTTCAGCATCGACAAGTGCATCGGCCTCAGCAAGCACCAGCGCGTCGGCTTCAGCAAGTACCAGTGCGTCGGCCTCAGCATCGACAAGTGCGTCAGCTTCAGCATCGACAAGTGCCTCAGCCTCAGCAAGTACAAGTGCATCGGCTTCAGCAAGTACCAGTGCATCAGCTTCAGCAAGCACTAGCGCGTCAGCTTCAGCAAGCACTAGCGCGTCGGCCTCAGCAAGCACAAGTGCATCAGCTTCAGCAAGTACAAGTGCATCGGCCTCAGCCTCAACAAGCGCTTCAGCTTCAGCAAGTACCAGTGCTTCAGCCTCAGCGTCAACAAGTGCGTCGGCTTCAGCAAGCACTAGCGCGTCGGCCTCAGCCTCAACAAGTGCGTCGGCTTCAGCCTCAGCAAGCACTAGCGCCTCAGCCTCAGCAAGCACTAGCGCCTCAGCTTCAGCAAGTACCAGTGCATCAGCTTCAGCATCGACAAGTGCATCGGCCTCAGCAAGCACCAGCGCGTCGGCTTCAGCAAGTACCAGTGCGTCGGCTTCAGCATCGACAAGTGCGTCAGCTTCAGCAAGTACCAGTGCGTCGGCCTCAGCATCGACCAGTGCTTCAGCCTCAGCAAGTACCAGTGCATCGGCCTCAGCTTCAGCAAGCACCAGCGCGTCAGCTTCAGCGTCAACAGTGCGTCGGCCTCAGCAAGCACAAGTGCATCAGCTTCAGCAAGTACCAGCGCTTCAGCCTCAGCAAGTACAAGTGCATCGGCCTCAGCCTCAACAAGCGCTTCAGCTTCAGCAAGTACCAGTGCTTCAGCCTCAGCGTCAACAAGTGCGTCGGCTTCAGCAAGCACTAGCGCGTCGGCCTCAGCCTCAACAAGCGCTTCAGCTTCAGCATCGACAAGTGCATCGGCCTCAGCAAGCACCAGCGCCTCAGCTTCAGCAAGCACAAGTGCATCAGCTTCAGCATCGACAAGTGCGTCGGCCTCAGCAAGCACCAGCGCTTCAGCTTCAGCAAGCACTAGCGCTTCAGCTTCAGCAAGTACCAGTGCTTCAGCCTCAGCGTCAACAAGTGCGTCGGCTTCAGCCTCAGCAAGCACTAGCGCCTCAGCCTCAGCATCAACCAGTGCATCAGCTTCAGCGTCAACCAGCGCCTCAGCCTCAGCAAGCACTAGCGCCTCAGCTTCAGCAAGTACCAGTGCATCAGCTTCAGCATCGACAAGTGCATCGGCCTCAGCAAGCACCAGCGCGTCGGCTTCAGCAAGTACCAGTGCGTCTGAGTCAGCCTCGACAAGTGCGTCAGCTTCAGCAAGCACAAGCGCTTCAGCATCAACAAGTGCATCAGAATCAGCATCAACAAGTGCGTCAGAATCAGTAAGCACAAGTGCATCAGAATCAGCGTCAACCAGCGCTTCAGCTTCAGCCAGCGTATTGGCATCAGCAGACACATTATCTTCTGAAACACCATCAGAATCAGCAGGTAAGTCAAGACAGCAATTGCCAACTACAGGTACAGAAGCTTCCAAATCATCTGTACTCCTTGGAGCTTTGGCAGCTGTGACTGGTTTAGGTCTGTTTGCGAAACGCCGTAAACGTGATAATGAAGAATAATCGTATTAAAAATACATAGAAAGTATTGTTATTTCGATTCATGAAGAATCCCTTGGATGAAAAATCATACAAGGGATTTTTTTGATATTAAAAGTGAATAGAAGCTGAAAAATAGGGTAAAAAATGTTATAATATTAAGGGAGAAGTTCGTTTTTACGACCATGATCGTATCTATACAGCTGAAACAATTGAAAAATGGCAGTGGATCACTGCGCCTATCAAAGTGGGAAAAGACTGCTGGATAGGAAGTGATGTCACGATTTTAAAAGGGGTGACTATTGGTGATAATACCATTATAGGTGCAGGGTGCTTAGTGCGTAAAGATATTCCGACTAATAGTGTGGTTTATAATGATGGGAATCTTATTGTAAAAGAAATTAGAAAATAGTAAAAGTGAATTAAAAAACAGTAATCAAAGTTCATCTGAAATTTTTAGATGGATTGAGGAAGTATTGGTTTTATTTAAGGGAGCCGAGTAGAGTAAGTGAACTGATAACAAAACTTATTTTAGTTAGACATCTAAATCATTTATATAAGCCCAAACGCTTTATAGAACAGCTTTCTGAGTGTTTTTAGCATTGCTGCTAGAACTCTTGTGGAACCACGTTTACCAAACTTGGCTGAGAAAGAAAATGTCTATCTATATCCGGCCTCAGATTCAGAAAAGATTGACAAACTACTAGACAAGACTGATCTATATTTGGATATTAACTATTGTGGGGAAGTAGATGGTGTATTTAAGGGTTTATTAGAAAAAATATTTCTAGCTTTGCCTTTTATAAAATACAAAATGGGGAAAAAGGACAGTATCTCTTTTCTATCAAAAATGTTGATACTATGGTAGCTGCAATTAGGAACTATGCTGAAATAAAACAATTGCCCAATAAACCATTTGACTTTGAAGTGCAGACCATAGATGAAACGCTGGATTATATTCTGGAGCATCGCTCTTCAAAAGCTTGCTTTGGTGATGCGAGGCCGCAATCATGCTAGGCCAATCTATTAATTATCAGAAATATGACCCTAAACTTGCAGAAGAATTGAAAGTTATATTTAATCAAGAAAGTACTTCTACATTAGTTATTGGTTTACAAGAGGGGTTAAAAAATCGTTTCTCTTTTGTTCCGGACGCCTTAGCATTTTGGAGACAATATTTAGAGGATTATGAGGAATTTTATCTAGAGTATTGTAAAAATTCTTGGTACGGCTCAACTTTTATTTCCAGACCTTATATTGATTTTTTAGACAACTCAAAAGCAAAATCTCAATTTGAAAAGTTGAAAAAACTATGGGAAGGAAGAGATATCCTTATCGTAGAAGCCTACACTTCTAGATCTGGGGTAGGAAATGATTTATTTGATGGAGCCAAGAGTATCAAGCGAATTATTTGCCCATCTAGACATGCTTATGATAAGAAAGATGAGATAATGGAAGCAATAGTGAACCATGCTGATGGGCGTTTGGTTTTGTTAATGCTAGGTCCTACAGCTAAGGTTTTAGCCTATCAACTTACTACCAAGGGTATGTAGGCAATTGATATCGGACATGTTGATTCTGAGTATGAGTGGATGCAGATGGGAGCTGAAAATAAGGTTTTATTACAGAATAACCATACTGCAGAGTTTAATCTAGATACAGAAATAGAATTAGTAGATGATGAAGTATATTTGAGTCAGGTTGTGTAGACTTGAGTGCAGAATAGTATTAATCACGGGATTTCGGAGGAAAAATGACATTAGATAGAATTGCAATCGTTTTGATTGCTGATCAAGCTTATACAGAACAATTGACTGTGACCATGAAATCCATCATGTATCACAATAAATCAGTCGATTTTTATATCATCAATCAAGGTATTATGCCAGACTGGTTTAGAAAAATGAGACGTATAGTGAGAAATTTGGGAGGGGAACTTTACAATATTCCCTTTGACATCGGATTGATTTCAGCTGAGTGGAGAACACAAAATCACATTAGTCCGATTGCCTATGCTAAGTATTTTATTCCTCGCCTTATTGATAGGGAGAGAGTGCTTTATCTAGATACAGATGTTATTGTTAATGGTAGCTTAACCTCTTTTTTCTTAACAGATTTAAAAGGCTTTCCAGTAGCTGCTGTACGTGATGTGGATGGTAGTTTTAACACCGGTGTCATGCTTATTGATAATCTACAATGGAAGGATTTATCTGTTTCGGATAAATGTTTAGAGTTATCTGAAGGTGAGAAAGCGAACATTGGGAATTGGAACATTTTAACGGAGATCAAACGATATTGAACTCTGTTTTTCAGGATAATTGGTTGGAGTTGGATAAGCGGTTTAATGTTCAGGTTGGCCATGATATCGTAGCATTTTATAGTAACTGGCAAGAACATTTTCATTTGGATGATAGTCCTCTGATTATTCATTATATAACCTATAGAAAGCCGTGGAATAGTCTGACTTCCTACAGATATAGAGAAAAATGGTGGGATTTCTATAATTTAGAGTTTTCTCAGATTTTAGCTCATCACCTGGGGGAATTTTCTTTGCAAAAAGAAAAGCAAGGATTAGATTTCTTTACATTAACAGAAACAGAACAATTTGAAGGGATTGAACACTTAGCCAGTACCTTTCCAGAGCATCGTTTTCATATAGCTGCCTATACGGTGTTCGGACCATTGCTAAGTGCTCTGGGGAAAAGAGATAATATTTATCTACATCCTGAGTGTATCCCAGCTACCTTTGATCAACTACTAGAAAATATGGATGCTTATCTGAATATCAATCATGGGGATATAGATGAGGCAATTTTGGAAAGAATGAGTGAGTTGAATAAGCCTATTTTTTCCTTTTATGCAACTCATAAGGGGAATGTGCCTCAATATCTCTTTCTAAGACAAGAGTTAGAAAAGATGGAGGATGCTATCCGTTTATTCTCTAAAATTGGAGCTGATAGATTTCGTCAAGAATTTAAACAAGAAGAATTATTTGATATTTCGGTCATGTCTATAGATGAAACCTTGGATCAATTATTGGAAATGGAACAATCTCTTATTCGTTTTGGAGATGGTGAGTTCAACTTGATAAATGGAAATAGTATCGCATATCAGGAGTATCAAGAAAATTTAGCTCAAGAAATGAGAGAAATATTGTTACATGCAGATGATACAGAAAATAAAGTATTAATTTGTTTACCAGAAATTTTTGAGATATTTAAGGGGAATTTTCTCCAAAATGAAGATTCAGAAAAATTTTGGAAACAAGTTTTGGATGATCATGGCAGATTTTTCCAAGAGACTTGTCAGGCAAAAGGATACGGTTCAAGCTGGATTTCAAGACCCTACATTGATAATAAAGATAAGAGTCATGCTATTACTCAATTTGAAAAAATCAAATCTTTATTTGATCATAAAGATATACTTATTGTTGAGGGAGCAACTACGCGATCAGGAGTTGGTAATGACTTATTTAACAATGCTCTCTCCATAAAACGCATTATTTGCCCTTCTCACCACGCTTTTTCTAAAGTGGATGTTATTCAACAAGCCATTCTAGATCATGCGCCAGGACGACTAATTTTACTTATGCTTGGGCCAACGGCTAAAATATTGGCTTATCGCTTATCTCAATTAGGGTATCGTGCCTTAGATCTTGGACATATTGATCCAGAGTATGAATGGATGAAAATGGGGGCAGAGACAAGGGTACAACTAAAACACAAACATACAGCAGAATTTAATTTTGACCAAGGAATTGAATTTATAGAGGATGAAGACTATAATAGTCAAATTGTTGCAGATTTGTCTAAGTAGAGAGGTGTAAATATATGGATTTTCCATTAATATCAATTATTATTCCTGTCTATAATGTTGAAGCATATATAGAACATTGTATTCAAAATATTTTATCGCAGACCTATAGGAATTTGGAAGTTATTATTGTGAATGATGGCAGTCCAGATGATAGTATCAAAATTGCAAAAGAATTAACAAAAGATGATTCACGTTTTATCTATATTGATAAGGAAAATGGTGGACAGTCGGATGCGCGAAATGTAGGTTTGGATTGTGCTAGTGGAGAGTATATCTTTTTTTGTGATCCAGACGACTTTATGTTCGAAAAAAGTATCGAAAATTTATACTATGCTAGTATTTTGACGAATGCTGATATAGTAGTAGGATCATTTTGCCACTTTAAAGAAGGAATATTTTATTTGTATAATCCAGATAAGGATGGAGAAATGTTATCTCGTATATCAGCAAAAGAAGCTATTGAAGGTATGGATTGTATGGAAGATTACCCATTCCTTCGATATTCGGCTGTATGGGGTAAGTTATTTAAAAAGAATTTGTTTGATGCAATCCGTTTTCCTAAAGGAAAATATGCAGAAGATCAATTTATCATGTGGAAATTATATCTTGCAAGTAAAGTGATTGTTCGTTATCAGTCAGATGTCTATGCTTATAGGGTGAATTACAAGGGATTGACGCAAAATTATAGTCTATCTCACTTGGATTTTATTGAAGCGATTGAGGAACGTATTAAAACCTTAATGGAGATGTCAGGGCTAGATTATCCGATGGAACTAGCCTTTAATCAGTATAAATTTGCTTTAAAAAGGAATTTATCCATGTTAGAGGGAACAGAATTTATCCAAGAAGAAGCAGCAGTGCGAGAAAAGTTGGAACATGCTGAGAATGGAGATTACCTATTTTTAAAAAATAAAAGAGAGTGAAAGATGGAAAATCAATTAATTAGTGTTATTGTACCAATATATAATGTTGAAAACTATCTTCGACAATGTTTAGATAGTATTCTAGAGCAGACATTTCATAATTTAGAGATTCTTCTTGTGAATGACGGTTCTACTGATGATTCAGGACAGATTTGTCAAGAGTATCTAAAGAAAGATTCTCGTATTCGATACTTCGAAAAGGAGAATGGGGGATTATCTGATGCTCGTAATTACGGCATAGAAAGGGCTCAGGGAGAATATTTAACTTTTATCGATTCAGATGATTGGGTGACTAGTACTTATATTGAAGAACTATATATTAAACTTCAGCATTATAATGCTGATATTTCTATAACTAACTATTTTTATTTTCAGGAAAGTAATGCAACATTTTATAAACATGTTTTTGAACCTTGGGAAAAGGAATATGATAGTAAGTATCTATTAGAACATTATTTTGATATTCAATGCGGAGATTTTTTCTTATCCACAGCTTGGGGGAAATTGTATAAAAGATATTTATTTGAGCACTTGCGTTTCGCAAAAGGTATGACATCAGAGGATGCAGCTTTGACTTATAAAGTTTATGATCTTGCAGATAAGATTGTATACTTTCATAAAGATAGTTACTGTTATAGACAACGTGAAGGAAGCATTTCAAATTGTCCAACAATTAATAGTATTGAGGATTCGATTAGATTGAGTTTAGAAAGAATTACGTTGCTATCGTTAAAAGGATATGATACTTCTAGCTATTTAAAACATTTTCAAGAATTATTGGAATTAAATGAGTATAATATGCGAGCTGTTTGGGGGATGTCGGATACAGAAACGTATAGACGAATTAAAGAAAACTTGACAATGATTTATTCAAAGAAAAAATAGAAAACGAAAGGATATAGGATGAGTGCAATTCCAATAAGTATTATAGTACCAGTGTACAATGTAGAACCACATCTTCGACAATGTTTGTATAGTATTTTGGTATAGAACTTGATGTCATAAATAGGTTAGATATATTTAAAATGCGGATGATTTTCTCTTTGAAGACTATCTAGAAAAACTTTATATAGCTACTACTCTAAGCAATGCAGATATTATGATAGGAAGATATAGTCGTTTTGATGGCTCTGATTTCTAGTTCTATAAAGACCACTTTAAAAGAGATTCCTTGATATCATTTACAAACGTGCAAGTCATTCATCGAATGATTGGTTGAGTTGGACTTATGCGGAAGCTCTATATCAAGCAATTATTTGAAATGATGCAGATACTGTTGTCTCGCATTACACCATCTATAATGAGAGCGATAGAAATTATTATGTTCATATTTGGGACGATTACTGCGGGAAAACGTGTACTGGAAAAGAACTGGTATAGGAACTTCCATCGTTGGAATTAAACGGATATATATAGTCGGGGAATTTTGTTTAAGAAGGAATTGTTTAATAATATTAGATTTTGAAAGGTAAAGTGATAGAAGACTTTCGAACAAATTATAAATTGTTTTTATATCAAACAAAGTTGCATATATTCATAAAGAAATCTATTACCATCGAGAAGGAATAGAAAGTATGGGAAATGGTGTTAATGAGCACTTTTAACAGATATTTTAGGATGATTGTTAGAAAGATTAGCTATTGATACCATAAAAGGATGAAACTATTCTGATGAAAAGAATAATGTCTTGGGGTGTTTGAAATTACGCTATCAACAAGCAAAAGAAAATGGATTGCAGGATACTGAAATTTTTAGGAGATATATAGAAATATTGGAACTTATAGATAATGATTAAAAAAATTAAGTGACTTCACTGAATTGATGATGTAAGAAGAAGTTATTTGATTCACTAAAGTATCCCTCCTCCATTATTTTCCGAAGGGAGATAGTAGCAGATTTTTCTGTTTTTTTGTTATGATATTGATTTGAAAGTTAAGAAAAAATCGTAGACTACCTGAGGGTATATTGATTATAAATTACTCAGTAGAAATAGACTAGAACCGAGTTTTAGAGAGCAGGACCAAATATGAAAAGTATTTTTTCATCTATCACAGTAAAAAAAGGACTAGCGACATTATTTTTTGTATTCATATTTATAGTAGGAAGTAGATTGACTCTTCCTTTTGTAGATATGAATAATAGGGAGTTTTTAGGAGGAACTGCTGCTTACTTGGCTTTTTCCACAGCATTGACAGGCGGAAATTTGAGAAGTTTATCCTTGTTTTCAGTAGGATTATCTCCCTGGATGTCTTCGATGATTTTATGGCAGATGCTTTCCTTTTCAAAAAAATTAAATATGACATCTGGAGCTATTGAGATACAAAATAGAAGGCAAATGTACTTGACCTTGTTTATTGCTCTGATTCAGGCATTAGCTATTTCGTTAAATATCCCCATTCAGTCCAATATGCCTAAAATGTTGGTTATCGTCCTCAATACCTGCCTGTTGATAGCGGGTGCTTTTTTCTTGGTGTGGTTATCAGATATCAATGCTACAGTAGGTATAGGGGGATCTATGATTATTTTATTGATTGGATTGGTTTTAAATATTCCTCAAGATTTGATTGAAACATTTAGAACTGTTCCTATCCCTCCTTTTGTTTTAATCGGTTTGATTATTATGGGGATTGTTTTTACTTATCTGGTAGCTCTCCTTTATCGTGCTC
>BNJT01000366.1_pt1 | contig 24192 bp, 27 predicted proteins | sample 8540491 | NCBI WGS metagenome assembly BNJT01 (sample SAMD00202455, study PRJDB9452) | human saliva metagenome | host: Homo sapiens | reverse complement strand
GTAGTGGAGGTGCAGATCGGCCAGGCGCTGCTGTAGCTCGCTGATAGCCTCGATGCGGCGCATCTCGATATCCCTCAATGATACGCAGGACCTCGGCCTTCGGAGCGATGAGCCCCGAGAGATCGACCCAGTCCCCGTGCCCGATGGAGGTGCGGGGCTGTAGGGCTTGGCGCACGACTTCGATAGAGGTACAGGCTACGCCCTCGAGGCGCTTGATGAGCGAGTTGCCGAGGAACTTATGGATCGCCAGCTCGTAGTAGTGGATCCCCTTACGAAGCGAGGAAGCCTTGATCTTCGCACTCTGATAGGAGTAGATCTCGGAGGTCAGCCCAGCGACACGCCTTAGCTCGCTGAGGATGGTGCGCCCGTTGAGCATCTTCTGGATGGTATAGGGGCTCAGGAGGTTGTAGTTGATCTGGTCAAGGCGGTCCGGGTCGGTGCGCGCATCACGGCGGGGGCCACTTCTGCGCATCGCGGATCGTCCCCACGCTCTTAAGGTTGACCCCAGGGATGAGGAAGGTCGTATCGCACGACCTCGATGAGGTAGGAGAAGGGGAGATTCGACAGGGTCGGGGTGCGTAGTATGACGCCCCATGACGAGCGAGAAGGCGCCGATACGCGCGGGCCAGAGGATGTAGGGAGTCGGACGAAGTCTTCGCACCGCGCTCCATGATGCCCTGATGGATGGGCCCGAGCTTGTACATATGGTTGCTCTGATTCGAGCCCGAGCCAGCGTTCATGAAGGAGAACTGGCTGGCGATAAGTAGCGTAGACTTGTGGTGCGTCACGGTGAAGGGTCCAGCGAAGATCGCACACGCCTCGCCATTCTCCTCGTGGCAGTTGCTGAAGAAGAGCGAGTCCGAGGCAGAATAGCCGTGAGCGAGCGTACACGCCTGCCCGATGAAGCAGCGGGAGAGCGCCGTGCCACTCTGCACACTTGAGCCCGAGGAGATGATGAAGTCCGTACAGATGACGCTGTAGCCCAGGCTGACGGGCGCTTCCTTCACGCTATTGATACTCCCGTTGTATAGGCGGCGCGTGCCGACGATGCTGGCGTAGGGGCCGATCTTCACGTTCGTGATATTCCCCACATCCGTGATATGCGCGTGGGCACCGATCGTGCCGTGGGCGGAGCGCAAGCCATCGATATAGCCCCAGATGAGGTGGCGCAGCTCCGAGATGAGCGCGGGGCGGTGGCGGTAGATCGCCATGAAGTAGGCTTCGTGCGCAGAGAGCTGGTCGTAGCTCAGCACCTCACGCCCGCCCGTCTCATTGAGGACGGATACCTCGACGCCATTGCCGAAGGTCGTCTCGCCGTCGACGAGGATGGTATCGACGTTGCTGATGAAGGACTCTTCGCCGATGGTGTAGTTGGCGATATAGTTATTGACATGCTCGATGCAGCAGTTGTCACCGACCTCGACATTGTGCAGGTAGGTGTAGTAGAGTCCCGAGTGCTTCGAGATGCCCCCAGGTAGGTCAAAGGTCTTCTCGAAGAGCCCCAGGCGGACCCAGCCCGAGAAGTGCGTATTGAGGATGTAGCGGGGGACAAAGCCTTCCTTGACCCAGACCTGGCTCCAGTCGTCGGCGGAGTTGGCGTGCTCACGCAGGACGCTGATCTCTTCAGCCGTCAGCGGGCGGTATTCTTTATGAAGTGCGGTACTCATTGCCTATACATTTATAAAAAGTACACCACAAATGTACAGACTTTCCATAAGTAGTCTCCCCAGCATGGCCTATCTCTCCGCGCAAGCTTCCACCACCCGACAAGCTCCCATAGATACGCAAACGCCAGTAGCGGCTCTAAGGCTGCTACTGGCGTAGAAGTAACGAGGGATCTCCCTCTCTATCGGAAGTCGCATGCGCCCCATTAGAGGGCAGCGATATGAACCTATATTGGTCGGTGGGTGAAGCTATAGGGTTCAGGGTATCAACCTATATTGGTTTGAAGTCCGACCTATATAGCTTCACCCACCGACCAATATAGGTTCACCCGCAAAGCAATAGTGGTTCGCACCCCTTCCCTTAGAGAAGCAAGCGAAGAGGAGCCGTAAAGGGAATGGAAAGCTTAGGAGAAGAGCGCGAAGGGATCTTGCTCAGCGAAGTAGAGGTGGGTATAGCCCGCCAGCACATTGCCACGGCGATAAAGGAGTGTCGGAGCGACTTCGTCACGCGCTGTCAGCTGCTCTCCGATCGTCTCTTCACCGACCTCCTGAGGTACGATGGACGAGTAGTGGAACTCATGCCCTCGGTATTCGCGTCCCCCAAGACGGAGCTTGCGATAGCCCAAGCGCAGACGCATGCCCTCCATCGTAGCCTCTTGATCCAGCACACCACACATCGGGTAGGCCTTTCCCTCCTCATCACGGATAGCACGACAGAGGTACATCATCCCCCCACATTCGGCTAAGACACGCCCGCCAGCAGCGGCATAGGCAGCGATAGAGCTACGTGAGCGCTCGGCAGCAGCCAGCTCGCTGAGGTAGAACTCCGGATAGCCACCAGGCAGGTAGAGGAGGTCACACTCGGGAAGCGCCTCATCCTTGAGCGGGAGAAGAAGGACACCTCGCCCTGTGCAGCGAGTGCGCGGATATTCTCCTCGTAGATGAAGTTGAATGCTTCGTCACGGGCAACGGCGATCTTGCGTCCAGGGGCGGACGTAGGCACGGCCTCCTCCGCAGGGAGGACGGGACGAGGGCGCATACAAGCCTCGAGCAGGCGATCCACATCGACGTGCTTCTCGATGAGCGCTGCCACATCTTCGGGGAGCGCATCCAGCTCCTGCAGCTCGCGAAGTGAGAGCCCAAGGTGGCGCGATGGCACTTCAAGGAGCTTCGTCTTCGGGATATAGCCGAGGGGAATGATCCCAGCATCTTCGGCAGCCTCACGCAGGAAGCGGTAGTGATTCTCCGAGGCCACGCGATTGAAGACCACCCCAACGACCTCCGTATCCTGACGGAAGTGCTTGAAGCCGTAGAGGAGTGCCCCGACGGAATAGAGCAGACGAGCGTGCATCGACGAGCAGCACCGTCGGTATACCCACAGTCTTAGCGACCTCGGCCGACGAGCCACGCATACGCACATAGCCATCATACAGCCCCATCACCCCTCGAGGACGACGGCATCAGCCTCCTGCGTGTGGCGTGCATAGACCGCACGCACATGCTCGGGGCTCATCGTGAAAAAGGTCAAGATTGATAGAGGGGCGACCGCTGGAAAGCTGGTGGAACTTTGGGTCGATATAGTCAGGCCCGCACTTGAAGCTCTGCACGGCAAGGCCACGACGCTTGAGTGCACGCAGTAGGCCGAGCGTGAAGGTCGTCTTGCCACTGCTCGACGAGCCAGCTGCCACGAGGAGCTGGGGAATGGATGTAGAAGTCATAAGGAAGGTCTTGGTAAAGGGGTCGTTAAAGCTTCCCCTCGTAGAGGAAGTAGTCCGCACGGCGGAGGGAGTCGAGCTGAAGGGGCTGACGCGACAGGGCGTAGAGCGCTGCACCCGAGCCTGTCATCAGGGCAAAGTCTGCACCGAGGGCGTAAAGCTCGTCCTTGATCTCCGAGAGGACGGGATGATGAGGGAAAAGGCTTGGCTCGAAGTCATTGAAGAGACAGTCACGCCACTCCACTACGGGGCGAGCGACAAGCTCCTCAATGGGAGTCGCTACGGGCTTGAGCGGAAGAAGGCCACGGAAGGCCTCTGCCGTAGAGATATGGATGGGGGGCTTGACGATGGTGAGATAATAACCCTTGAGATCGAGAGCAAGGGGCGTAAGCACTTCGCCGATGCCTCGCCCTACGGCAGGCTGATTGCGCACGAAGATGGGGCAGTCGGCGCCGAGCGTGAGGGCGATGGCCTCCAGCTCCTCGGTAGAGAGGCCGAGCGAGCACAGCTCATTGATAGCAGTTAAGGTAAAGGAAGCGTCCGCTGATCCGCCACCCAGACCCGCTCCCGAGGGGATCTGCTTGGTGAGCCGAAGGCGTACTGAGGGGAAGGAGCGCAGCTGACGCAGGGCGCGTACGGCGCGTAGGACGAGGTTGTCCTGCAGGGCTCCCGTCTCTACTCCACCCGTGACGATGAGTTCGTCTTCAGCGGCATCAGTGAGCTCAAGCTCCAGCGTGTCACATAGCGGTATAGGGAGAAAGGCAGTCTCCAGTAGGTGATAGCCATCGGAGCGACGCCCAGTGACGAAGAGCCCAAGATTGAGCTTTGCATTAGGATAGACGATCATCGTAGTACGTATCGACACGTATGCATAAACGAAGAGACTCCTCAAGAATTACTCTCGAGGAGTCTCACTCTCTTTCTTTGTACGCGGGATGAGATTTGAACTCACACGCCGTAACCGGCACTACCCCCTCAAAGTAGCGTGTCTACCAATTTCACCACCCGCGTATTTGAAGCTTGCAAACTGAGGACGCTGTGCGTCAAGGCTGTGCCCAGGACAGGAATCGAACCTGCACGTCTTTTGAACACTCGCACCTGAAACGAGCGCGTCTACCAATTCCGCCACCTGGGCTGACCTGTTTGCACTGCAAAGGTACAACAAAAATTTGATACTACCAAATGCCAGGCCCAAGTGGCGGCCGCAAACTCCGCTATCAGTGGCTACTCATCGCCACTTCCAGAGAAGGTCTGAATATGCTTAGAGCGCTTATTCCTAATATGTTCACGCCCCTCTTCATCGCGGTAGCGGAAGCGATCATTAGGCCACAATCCCCCTTCATTTTTTTCGCGGGACGGCCTCCTTCGCGGCGATCTTCGCGACGTGGTCGGTCAGAGAAGCTGGGACGATCACCATCACGACGGCCTCCTTCACGGCGATCTTCGCGACGGGGGCGGTCTGAGAAGCTCGGACGATCACCATCACGACGGCCACCTTCACGGCGATCTTCACGGCGGGGACGGTCTGAGAAGCTCGGACGATCACCATCACGACGACCACCTTCGCGGCGATCTTCACGGCGGGGACGGTCAGAGAAGCTCGGACGATCAGCATCACGACGACCACCTTCACGGCGATCCTCACGGCGGGGACGGTCTGAGAAGCTCGGACGATCGCCATCACGACGGCCTCCTTCGCGGCGATCCTCACGGCGTGGGCGGTCGAAGCGACGGGGCTTCTCGGAGCAGAGCCACGCTCACGCTCGGGGCGTGGAGCACGAGGAGCACGCTCCTCTTCACCTTCGCCACCAGCACGCTTGAAGTCCTCACGCTTGCCAGCGAAGAGGGTGTAAGCACGCAGCTCACACTCCAGCGAGCCGTTGAGCATCTTGATGCGGTCGCTGTGGCGCAGACCGATCTTATCGAAGTGCTCGAGCTTGTAGGCCAAGATCCAAGCCGTCGAGCCGGCATAGTTATGCTTGAGGCGCTCGCCGATCATACGGTAGAGCTCCTCGCCATCGCGCAGACGCAGACGCTCGCCGTAGGGGTGGGTTCGTGACGATGAGGGCGGGAGCCTCGGGAGCAGGGCAATCCTGCATAGCACGATGGCTGACGGTGATGAGGTCGGCAAGGCCTGCCGTGCGGACGTTGTGACGTGCTACCTTCACCGCCTCGATAGAGCTATCCGAGCCATAGATATGGTGCTCGAAGGGCTTCAGCTCACGACACTCGGCCTCTACATCAGCGAAGAGGGCGGGATCATAGTCCGCCCAGCGCTGGAAGGCGAAGCTCTTACGGAAGGAGCCTGGGGCGATACCACGGGCGATGAGGGGCTGCCTCGATGAGGAGCGTCCCCGAGCCACCACGTGGGATCGATGAAGTCCGTCTCACCCTGCCAGCCAGCCAGAAGCAGGATACCAGCGGCGAGGACTTCGCTCAGCGGAGCCTCCGTCTGTGCTGCTCTCCAGCCACGCTTGTGCAGGGCTCTCACCCGAGCTATCGAGTGCCAGCGTCACCTCGTCGTGCGAGATATGGATATGGAAGAGGCGGTCGGGATTGTCCAGACGCACCATAGGGCGCTTCTCCCCACGCTCGGTGAAGAAGTCGACGAGGGCATCCTTAGCGCGGTAGCCAACGTACTTACTGTGGGTGAAGGTCTCTGAGTAGACGACGGTGTCGAAGGCAAAGGTGTCACCAGCCTGCATCCACTCGCTCCAGTCCAGACGCTTGAGCTGACGATAGAGCTCATCGGGGTCATTGGCACGGAAGGAGGCGATAGGCAGGAGGATGCGCAGGGCCGTGCGCAGACGATAGTTCGCACGATAGAGCACCTTCTTGTCCCCAGTGAAGGAGACCATACGGCGCCCCTGCTCGATATCGGTAGCCCCGAGGGCCTCGAGTTCTTGTGCCAAGACGGGCTCCAGGGCCTGCAGTGTCTTAGCGATCATACGTGATTCTTGCTTCATTAGTCTATTGGAGAGAGGGATGGAGGCGACGGCCTCGCAGCGTAAAGGTACGACATCGGCACTGAAGCCCACCCTCTCGGAGATGATATAAACGAAGGAGGTCTGACGTAGTGCTCTACATCAGACCTCCTTACTAGTGTCGGGATACCAGGATTCGAACCTGGGACCCCCTGCTCCCAAAGCAGGTGCGCTAACCGGACTGCGCTACATCCCGAGCTTGGCTTTTTCGAAGAGAAGCTGTGCTCACTCCTCCTCGTGGAGAAGGGGACACAGCTCCTTCTGGCGGTATGGACGGGACTCGAACCCGCGACCCCCTGCGTGACAGGCAGGTATTCTAACCAGCTGAACTACCACACCGTACTTGGCCGTTTGCCTTTTGATGGTGCAAAGATACATATTTCTCACCACACTACCAAGAGGCTTGTTGTCTCGCAAGGATTCGAACCTTGACAAACAGAACCAAAAACCTGTTGTGCTACCATTACACCACGAGACAGCCTAATCACTCGCCCACCCCTGTAGGGGCGGAGAATGCGGTGCAAAGATAAGACATTGCCCCCAACTAAGCAAGCAGGCAGCGAAGAAGGCACTGCCGGCTCCCCCACCCCAGAGGGGCACTCCCCACAGATCGACATAAAGAGCCCGCCCTCGGCGACGCTGTGGTCAGCCGAGGGCGGGCGTTGGGCGGTGAGCGACAGGGCTCACCTTAGGGAGCTATGAGCGAGGGATTACTCAGCGCTCGTGAGGGACGATACGGTTCCAAACGTTTTTCGTTGTAAGGCTGTACCGTGTCACCCTTCCAGTCGATCTTCAGACGATCGCGAGAGATGCCGTACTTCTTGACGAGGGATGTCAGCGACAGCTTCTGCACGACGCTTAGAGAGAGCGAGGTTGTAAGCAGGGGTTACCAGTCTGGCGGTCAGCATAACCAACGAGCGTGATCGTCTCGGTGTTGCTCTTAGCGTATTCGGCGATGTTGTAGACGTTGACCATCTGGTTCTTGTCGACGACAGCGCTGTTGATACGGAAGTAGATCACGTTACCGATGACCTTAGAGTCAGCTACGGGGACTTCTACGTCAGGGCAGTTGACAGGGCGCTTAGCGAGCTCAGCGTTCTCAGCACGGAGAGCGTTGATCTGGCCGTTGAGGTCAGCGATGAGAGCAGGGATCGTTAGGCGTGATAGCTTCGAACTCCCTTGCGACCGAGGTGGAAGGTGAGCGAAGCACCAGCCTGAGCGATGAAGCTGGCGTTGCTGAAGTTTTCGCTTGCCGTACCAGCTACACGAGCTTCACCCGCAGAGGGGAGACGCAGGTCGGTAGCCGTGACCTTACCTTCGAGGTTGAAGTCAACGGAGCGAGCGAGGCGGAACTTCAGCTGAAGACCAGCGTCAGCCTGAGGACCGAAGCGGTGGCTGTTATCCTTGACACCAAGGACTTCCGCCTGATGCTTGTAGCCAACACCAACCCCTACGAAGGGAATGACGTGGAAGAAGCGATCTTCCTTGTAAGGAGCGAAGTAGTTGATGACGTCAAGCATGAAGTCATACTGAGCGGAGCCGTAGATGACGTCCGTACGGAGGTATGATGCCCCCATAGCGAGAGGGTTCAACACGTAGTCGTAGAGCTTACCACCCTGAAGCTGGAGGCGCATCCCGAAGGCGGGAGTTACCCAGCGACCGATAGCGAGGTTAGGGTTGATGAAGCTAACGCGATCGCCGAACTTGACGTCGTAGTTGTAACCGCCGAGGCTGAGGGTAGCAGCGTCCCCGAGTTCGAGGAACCAGTGTGCCGCACCATCCTTGACGAAGGCAGTCTTGTGAGAAGGCTGCTGAGCGGGCTCCTGAGCCTGCAGGGCACTCGTGGCTGCAAGAGCGCAGAGTGCAAGCGTCATTATTTTCGTCTTCATTAGAATTGAATGTCTTGACTAGAGGTGATTACTTAGAGCGAATGATCACAACGCGGTTCCAGCCCCTGCTGGTCAGCGCTATAAGGAGCTTCACCAGCTTCCTTCCATTCGACGGTGATCTTATCAGCTGATACGCCATACTTCTCCGTCAGGAGGGTAGCGACAGCCTTAGCACGCTTTTCGGCGAGGCCTGCGAAGCGGCTTTCGTTCTTAGCTACATAACCCGTGACGACGAGTTCACCTTCGCCCTTGTTGACGAATTCAGCAGCGTCGAAGACGGTGATGAGCTGGTCGTTGCTGACAGCAGACTTACCCTGTGCGAAGAGGATAGACTTATCAGCTACGAAGCGATCATTAGCAGCGGGAGCTACAGCCTCTACATCGGGGCAGTGCTCGGGGCGCTTAGCGAGCTCAGCGTTCTCAGCACGCAGGGCGTTGATCTGAGACTGCAGACCATCGATGTAAGCCTGATCAAGGGGCTCAACAGGAGCGAAGCCCTGACGACCGACGTTGAAGGTCAGACCTGCGACAGCAGACAGACGGAGTGCGTTGGAGAAGTCAGGAGCGTAAGACTTACGGATGTGGAAGCCGTTGTACGTAGCTTCACCCTCGACGAAGATGTTGACGCGGGGAGCGACGTGGAAGGACAGCTGGAGACCACCATTAGCCGTAGCAGCGTGCGTGTTGGGCAGACCTGCTACCGTGTGGTTGAACTTGTACTCATAGCCTACCCCTACGTAAGGAATGATGTGGAATACGCGGTTGGGGTTGTAGGGTAGAGAAGAAGTTCACTACATCGAACATGAAGTCGTAGTGACCACCGACGAAGTAGTTGTCATTGCGAAGCGCAGAGTTGAGCTTGCTGTAAGTGTAAGCTTCACCACCGACGACCTTCAGACGGGTAGCATAGTAAGGGTCTGTGCCACTTACCGAGAGAGAGGGCTGCCGTCCAAGAGAGACGGTCGGTGAGCTTGGGCGTGTTGTTTCCTTCGAGGAACATGGCGCCTACACCACCGGCGAGCGAGATGAAGTGGTTAGCTCCGGGCTCGTGAGCGAAAGCTACACGGTGAGCGGGAGCTTCGATCGTTGTGGGCTGCGAGGTCTGAGCCTGTGCGGCTAGGGAAGAGATCCCTGCTAAGACCAGCAGCGAGTACTTGAGATTCATAATTTAACTATACTATTAAGCGAGTTAGCGTATATAGGGACGATGCAAAGTTAACCGATTTTCTCTATCGTGGTACTCATGCTGATCACGCGCTCTACTTTTTTACAATTCACACTATCGCCCACTATATGCAATTCCCTTATAATCAAGCGTTAGAAGAGTAGTCCATCGGGCGTTCGCTTGCTGCGCCCTATCTTTGTGACCACAGACAATATATAATAGTAAACCACAGATGAAGCGATTCACCACTCTTTTACTCCTCGCCTTCGGGGCGATTCTCGGCCTCACGGCCTGCTCCTCAGAGCCGGAAACGGATGCCCTCACCAGCACAGTCTGGACCATCCCCAACCTCACGACCACCTCGGGTGGCACCACGACGACGATCGACGTCACCATCTCCTTCATCCGCAAGGGTCAGGCCTCCATCGAGGTCGGCTATGGTGAGTTCACCCAGAATATCCAGGATGGGGGCTCTCAGACCAAGAAGCGCGAGCTCTCTGCTACGATGTCTACCAGCTACGTCTACCGCAATGGCGTCGTCCACCTCAGCCGCCCCAGCTACTCCTCTCACGTAGGGCAGAGCATCAAGGGCACCGAGGTCGAGACCATCATCAACCGCCTCGAGGCCGACGCTGCCGTCGATATCCAGGCTGGCACGATGACCTTCAACCCCACGGACAACGCTAAGCGCTTCACCGCTCACCTCAAGTCGAAGAAGTAAACGTCTCCCACTCCACCCTATCACAGCGCCCGCACCGAGCCATCGACTCGGTGCGGGCGCTGTCCGTTTCACTACAAGAGCTCTCTCAGAGAACCCTGCACAAAAAGCTCCCGATCCGTAGTGCTACTCTGTCGAAACAAGCGAGCTATTTCTTCGTCTACGTACGTGGATCTAAGGTCTACGTACGACAATCCTATCGTCAACGTACGTAGATGATAAGACCTGGTACGTGGATCAAACTATTTCCAATGATTTGACAAGCTTTTCTCGGCTCAGACAGCCCTTTTTTTCTTGCGCTGGAGAAGGATCTTTCTCTTGGAGGGAAGCGCATACGCTTCGCGAGGTGTCACCCGCATAGAGCAGGGGGTGAAGAGCGAGCGGTCGTAGAGAGCCTACGGTGAGCTTTCGGGCACGGTGATGTAACGCTGGGTGAACTCCTTATATATTATCGTATTTTTGTAGAGTATGAGAGAGTTTATCATCACTGAAGCCAAGAGCGAGGAAGCGGTCCTCGTCGGGCTCATCACTAAGAACCAAAACGAGGAGCAGGCCCGCGAATATCTCGACGAGCTGGACTTCCTCTCCTCCACAGCTGGTGTGCGAGCCGTACGTCGCTTCACCCAGCGCCTCGACCAACCCCACTCCGTCACCTTCGTCGGTAAGGGGTAAGCTGGAGGAAATTCGCCTCTTCGTCGAGGAGAATGAGATCGGTATCGTGATCTTCGACGACGAGCTCAGCCCCAAGCAGCTTCGCAACATTGAGCAGGCTCTGAAGGTCAAGATCCTTGACCGCACGAGCCTCATCCTCGATATCTTCGCCTCCCGAGCTACCACGGCCTACGCCAAGACGCAGGTCGAGCTGGCTCAGTATCGCTATATGCTCCCCGACTGACCCGCCTGTGGACGCACCTTGAGCGCCAGCGTGGGGGTGTGGGGATGCGTGGCCCTGGGGAGACGCAGCTCGAGACCGACCGCCGTATCATCCAGGACCGTATCGCCCACCTCAAGGCCGAGCTGAAGGTCATCGACCGCCAGATGTCCATGCAGCGCAAGAACCGTGGCAAGCTCGTACGTGTCGCCCTCGTCGGCTATACCAACGTAGGGAAGTCCACGCTGATGAACGTGCTGTCGAAGAGCGAGGTCTTCGCTGAGAATAAGCTCTTCGCTACGCTCGACACGACCGTCCGCAAGGTCATCGTCCACAACCTCCCCTTCCTCCTATCCGACACCGTGGGCTTCATCCGCAAGCTCCCCACGGAGCTCATCGAGTCCTTCAAGAGCACGCTCGACGAGGTACGTGAGGCGGACCTCCTCCTACACGTGGTGGACATCGCTCACCCCAACTTCGAGGAGCATATCGAGGTCGTCTCCTCGACGCTGCGAGAGATCAACGCTGGCATCGATCAGCCGACGATCCTCGTCTTCAATAAGATCGATGCCTTCACCTTCGAGGAGCGTGATGCCGACGACCTCGGCGAGCGCACCCGTCGCAATATCAGCCGCGAAGAGCTGCAGCAGACGTGGATGGCGAAGCTCGGTGAGCAGGGCTGCTGCTTCATCTCCGCCCGCACAGGCGAGGGGATCGAAGAGCTGAAGCAGCTCCTCTACGACCGCGCCCGTGAGATCCACGTGCAGCGCTTCCCCTACAATGACTTCCTCTTCCAGGACTACACCTTGGCCGAAGGCGATGAAGCATAGTACGTCTATCCCCTCAGCCCCCAAGAGATGAGGACGACACGCCCCTGCCTCTTTGGAGCGGAGTTCCCCGCTGGGCGCGCCACGCTCCTCCTGAACTTAGGTTCCCCCGACTCCCCGTCCGTCCCTGACGTGCGCGACTACCTGCGCACCTTCCTTATGGACCGCCGCATCATCGGGATCAGCTATCCACTGCGCTACTTCCTCGTCCATCACCTCGTCGTGCCCCGTCGCGCTCCGAAGTCCGCTGCGCACTACCGCACGATATGGGATGCCGATGCGCAGAACTTCCCACTCATCTCCCACTCCGCCTCGATAGCCCAGCAGCTCTCCGAGCTACGCCATGAGCCCGTGGCGGTAGGGATGCGCTACGGTCACCCTGGTACGGGCGAAGCCTTAGAGGCCTTGGCAGCCCTCCCCGACATCGAGGAGGTCGTCATCGTCCCACTCTATCCCCACTACGCACGCAGCAGCTATGAGACCGCCGTGGCCTTTACCCTCGAGGAGATCCGTCGCCTCGGCCTGCGCCCTATGCGCCTGCGTCTGCAAGCCCCCTTCTACGGAGAGACGGCCTACCGCACGGCCTTAGCCGATAGCGTCCGCGAGTATCTCACGGAGCCCTTCGACCGCCTCGTCATCTCGATGCACGGCATACCGCTCTCTCACATCCCGAAGGCGTGTCGTGAGCACAACGGCCACTCCGCCCACTGCGCTGACCGCCGCACTTGGCACGAGCGCCACGGCGAGGAGGACTGCTACCGCCTGCAGTGCGAGGAGACCAGACGCTACCTCGTCCAAGACCTCGGCCTCGAGCCAGAGCGCGTCGAGCTGGTCTATCAGTCCCGCTTGGGCTTCCACGACTGGCTCCAGCCGTATATGGCACGCCGTGTGAAGGAGTTCGCCCGCGAAGGAGCCGAGCGCATCGCCGTCGTCTGCCCCGGCTTCGTCTGTGACTGCCTGGAGACGATCCAGGAGATCAACGATCAGGGCCGTGCGGACTTCCTCGAGGCAGGAGGTAAGAGCTTCACCTACATCTCCTGCCTCAATAGCAGTACGGCCTTCGTCACGGCCCTCAGCACCCTACTTGACAAAACGATAGCTGAGCCCTCGGCACTCCTCAGTGCAGAGAATCAGCGCAAATACAAATATTAATCACCCATCCTACCCTTTTATGAAGAAGCTAACCGCTGGGGTCGCATCGCTACTCCTCGCCCTCAGCCTCCCCATTGGGGGCACGGCACAGAGCAAAGCACCCGCCCCAGTCTACCCCATCCCTACACCCGCCCAGATCGAGTGGCAGGAGCTGGAGACTTACGCCTTCGTGCACTTCGGCCTCAACACCTTCAACGACCTCGAGTGGGGCTATGGCAATACCCCCGCTAAGACCTTCGCCCCCGAGCGCCTCGACACCGAGCAGTGGGTGCGCACGCTCAAGCGTGCCGGTATGAAGGGCGTCATCCTCACCGCCAAGCACCACGACGGCTTCTGCCTCTGGCCCACGAAGACGACCGAGTACTCGGTGAAGAACAGCCCTTGGAAGGATGGGCAGGGCGACCTCGTCCGCGAGCTCAGCGAGTCGTGCCGCAAGCACGGCCTGCTCTTCGGGCTCTACCTCTCCCCATGGGACCGCAATAGCCAGTACTACGGTCAGCCCGAGTATCAGAAGATCTTCCACGAGCAGATCAAGGAGCTCACCACGCAGTATGGCAAGCTCTTCGAATACTGGTTCGACGGTGCCAACGGCGGTAACGGCTGGTACGGCGGCGCAGACTCCACGCGTCAGATCGATCCCAAGAGCTACTACCTCTATGAGGACGCCTCGAAGATGCTCCGCAAGAACAATAAGGACATCATGATCTTCGGCGGTACCGTGCCCACGATCCGCTGGATCGGCAACGAGCAGGGCTGGGCTGGCGAGACCAACTGGGCCATGTACGACGAGGACAAGGCGAAGCACTACTCCGAAGCTCAGTGGGGTATGGAGGACGCTAAGCAGTGGCTCCCCGGCGAAGTCGACGTGAGCATCCGCCCAGGATGGTTCTACCACCCCCGCGAAGACCATCAGGTCCGCTCCGTGGCTAACCTCGTCCGCCTCTACTACCAGAGCGTCGGCCGCAATGCCAACCTCCTCCTGAACTGCCCCATCGACCTACACGGCCGCATCCCTGCTGAGGACTCTACGCGCCTCATCGCTTGGCACGACCACCTGAAGGAGGCCTTCCGTGACAACAAGCTCCGTGGCGTCGCTGTCACCGCATCGAACCTCCGTAGTGGTGATAAGAAGTTCGCCCCCAACCTCTCCAACGACGGCAAGACGAAGACCTACTGGGCTATGGCTGACGGCGTGACGAGCGGCTACCTCTTCTACCGCTTCTCTCGCCCCACGCGCCTCAATACCCTCGTCCTGCAGGAGTACATCGCCCTCGGACAGCGTGTCAAGCGCTTCCGCATCGAGACGGAGACGAGCCCCGGTGTCTTCGAGCCCGTCGCTACCTCCGATAGCCTGACGACCATCGGCTACAAGCGTATCATCCGCTTCGCTCCCGTAGAGACGAAGAGCCTGCGCGTCACCTTCGAGGAAGCACGTGGCCCCGTCTGCATCGCCGAGATCGCAGCTTACCTCACCCCTGAGGTGCTCGAGGCTCCCACGGTCCGTCGTGACGAGAGCGACCAGGTGCACATCACCTCCGTCACCCCCGACGTCCTCATCGAGTACGCTATCGAGGATGCCAAGACCAAGCACCCCAAAGGCTGGCAGCGCTACAAGGGTCCCTTCGCCCTCAGCGATGACCACGCTACGATCCGCGCACGCGTCTCCACGTCGACCAATAAGGACCGCCCTGAGACGACCAAGCGCCTCGGCTTCGCTGCCTCACAGATCCAGACGCCTTCGCTGGGTGCCGATGACCGCAAGGCCCTGCTCGACGGCAACGGCTACACAACGGTCACGCTCGAAGCTGGGCAGACCTCACTCGAGCTGCTCTTCGAGGACGCACACCCCATCCAGAAGCTCATCTACACGCCTTCGCAGCAGCGCGATGCCTCAGGTCACGTGCGCTCCTACAGCATCTACGTCGACGGGCAGAAGGTCGCTTCGGGCAACTTCGACAACATCCAGAATAACCCTATCCCCCAGGAAGTCCTGCTCCCCGCAGGTACCTCGGGCTCACGTATCCGCTTCGTCGCTGAGGCGATCGTCGGCCAGGGGGGGCGTGTCACCCTCGGCGACCTAAGCATCGAGTAATATGCCCCACGTGAGTCCACAGCCCACCCGCCCTGTACGCGTCCTCTTCGTCTGCCTCGGCAACATCTGCCGTAGCCCATCAGCCGAAGGACTCTTCCGCCACTACGTAGCGAGTCAGGGCGCCGAAGGCGACTACGAGATCGACTCCGCGGGCCTCATCGCTCACCACGAAGGCGAGCTCCCCGACGGGCGTATGCGTGCCCACGCCGCCCGTCGGGGCTACTCCCTCGAGAGTCGCTCACGCCCCATCACCTACGAGGACTTCTTCCACTTCGACTATATCATCGGTATGGACGAAGCGAATCGAGAGCGCCTCTTAGAGCTGGCACCCACCGAAGAGCTGGCACGCAAGGTCAGCCTCCTCCCCGAGTGGAGCGAGCGCAGCCCACGCGACCACGTCCCCGATCCCTACTACGGTGGGGCGGGAAGGCTTCGAGCACGTCCTCGACCTACTGGAGATCTGCCTGCCCGACCTATACGAAAAGACCCGCCCCACCGCATAGGGTGGAGCGGGTCTACAAAGCAAAAAGCGCCGTACTACCTCGTGGTAGTACGGCGCTTCTTCTTGTGGTGACCCCTGACAGGATTCAAACCTGTAACCTTCTGATCCGTAGTCAGATGCTCTATTCAGTTGAGCTACGGAGCCATTCCGTCCTTTAGTAGTATCGTCTCATCTCTCCGTGGTGACTCCGACAGGATTCAAACCTGTAACCTTCTGATCCGTAGTCAGATGCTCTATTCAGTTGAGCTACGGAGCCATTCACTTCTCGAGAGGACTCTCTAAAGATTTCGCTTGCAAAGATACACCCTAATTTCCGTTTCCACCAAACGAATCTGCAGAAAGCGACAAGACAACCACCTCAGAAGCCGAGGGTAGATCGAGGAAGTGGCTACCAGCCGTAAGCTATTTCCTCGGTAAGATGCCCCACTCTGGAGAACACCTTTATCCTCACGCTCACGGCGCTCACAGCGATAGGCGAGGCGGATATTTATAGCACCTCGCAGATGAAGTACTATAGGGAGATACTCCGAACCAATAGTGGTCCACGAGTCAACCACTATAGGGTTCGTAGTAGCAACCTATAGTGGTCAGCGCGTCAACCAATACGGATCGCCCCTATGACCTATATAGGTTGTCGCTCCGCATAGGGAGAAAAAGTTGCGGACGAGTGGCAGATAAGTTTGGGCTACGTACGTGGTCCTAATATCTACGTACGTGGATATTTGGATTGACGTACCTGGTCGTTAAGACTACGTGCGTAGACAGAGGAAAAAGCACTAAGGGAAGGCGCTTTTTTTCTTCACGAGAACGATGCTTTTCCCTCCGCTGGATAAGAGGAATACGCACGATAAAGCGAAGGGCTTGCGTGACTACTTCGGAGAGGTATATCGTGGAGCTGGGCGTGCGATGCCTTAGCACTCTAAATAGAGGACAGGACTCGCGGCAACAGTCTCCGATAGCGCTTTGCCTACGAACAACTATTGTTTCTACCCCACTACCCTATGACCAGCTACCAGAGCGAAGCACATAAGCAAGCCGACAAATAAGCACGCCCCACCGACAGACAAGTGCTGTCGGTGGGGCGTAGCTGTATGCTTATGTGGGCTTAGCGTGCGAGTTCCTTCGCCAGCTCAAGGGCAAAGAGTTGCTCCTTCTGCGGCGTGTCCACGTGGTCAATCTCACAGATGCGGTGGGCACGGCTATAGATCGGCTCGCGCACAGCGAGGGTGTCTTGCACGAAGGCGAAGAGCTCTTCCCCACTCTTGTCGCGTATCGTCGGGCGCGTGCGCTTGCACAGCTCGAGGCGAGCAGCGAGGATGGGCGTAGAGCAGCGCAGGTAGATGACGTGCCCCGCCTGCAGGAGATGATCCATCGTGTCGGTATAGCAGGGCAGCCCGCCTCCCGTAGCGAAGACGGTATCGGGCGTACTCATCAGCTCCTCGATAGCCATACGCTCACGGCGACGGAAGACCGCTTCGCCGTGCTCGGCGAACATATCCGTGATGCGCTGGCGGAAGCGCGTCTCGACGAAGACATCCGTATCGATGAAGCGCCGCCCGAGGGCTTCGGCCAGATGGCGCCCGATGGTACTCTTGCCCGAGCCCATAAAGCCGACGAGGAAGATGGGGTCGTGCATACTACTTCTTATCGGGGTAAGCGATGCGCGCGTGGTACATCGTCTTGAGCTTGAGGTAGAAGACTTCCTTGATCTCCTGTATATCGTGGAAGGTGAGCGGCGTATCGTTCAGCAGCCCTTCGGACACGATACCATCGACGATCTTAGCGATGAGATTGCGGATACCCTCCTCGGTGTACTCGCCGAGACTGCGGCTGGCGGCCTCTACACTGTCGGCGAGCATAAGAATCCCCTGCTCCTTCGTATAGGGATTAGGCCCAGGATAGGTGAAGGGCTCTGGGTCGACGACCTCATCAGGGATGCTCGTTCGAATACGAATTGTAGAAGTAGCGCGTGGTGCTGCGCCCGTGGTGCGTGCGGATGAACTCAATGACGGGATCGGGCAGACTGTGCTTCTGCGCCAGCGTGATCCCGTCGAGGACGTGGCGGATGATGGCGCGCGCACTCTCGTGGTAGGTGAGGTACTTGTGGGGGTTGTTCGCAGCCGAATTCTCCGTGAAGAACTCAGGGTGGAGCATCTTCCCGATATCGTGGTAGAGCGCTCCTGTACGGATGAGCTGGGCATCTGCACCGATCTTCGTAGCGGCAGCCGTCGCGAGGATAGAGACTTGGTACGAGTGCTGGAAGGTCCCTGGTGCGATCTCCGACAGCTCCTGCAGCAGCGGCATATTCGTATCACTCAGCTCGACCAGACGCACGCTCGACACGTAGCCGAAGATACGCTCGACGATGAAGGCGAAGATATAGGAGAACATCAGGAAGATGAGGTTCACCCCATAGAGGAAGAGCTGGATCCAGTAGCCGCGTGAGATAGCTCCTTCGTGCCCCCACTCGACGATCATCGAGGCGCCGATATAGACGAGGAAGACGAGGAAGGCGGCACGTATGATCTGCCCGCGCGACGTCAAGCTCTGCAGTGAGAAGAGTGCCGTGAAGCCCGCCGAGAGCTGGATAAAGATGAAGGACAGCGGCTCCGAAGGCACGAAGTACGCTGAGGCAAGGATCGTGAAGAGATAGGTATTCAGCGCCAGATGGCTCCCGAAGAACGCACGCAGCAGGATAAGAAGCATCACGTACGGGATCACCTGAATGGGGAAGAATTCCGTACGAGCCTGCAGCTCCGTCATCGCGACGAAGGCAAAGAGCAGCGTAAGGAGCAGCACAAGATTGCGCGGCTGCTGGAGGAAGGGCTGGCAGAAGAGAATGATATAGACGCCGAGGATCGAGAAGAGCAGTAGCAGATAGAGGAAGAGCCCGACGTTGATGATCGAGGCGGTATCTCCGCCGAGGCGATTGACCTGCTCGATGTTGTACGAGCGCAGGATATTATAGATATGGGGGGTGACGATCTCCCCACGGTCGATGATACGCTCGCCCTGCTGCACCATCCCCGTAGAGGCCGAGAGGCTGGACAAGGCATCATCCAGCACCTTCGCCGTGTACTCCTTGTCGTAGCGCACGTTGTCCTCGAGGTAAGAGGCGACGCTGAGCTTCTGCAGCTCCGAGCGCTGCAGCCCCGCCTTCTCCGCATGGGCGAAGATCATATCATACACTTCCTTCAGGCTATAGAAGGTCGTGATAGGCGTACGTGAGAGCACATTGTCCGCTCCGAGTAGGTTGATCTCCAGATGCCCCTCGTCCTTGAGCGAAGAGAGTGCCGTAGCCTGCATCATCCCTCGCGTGTAGTACTGACGCAGCTCTTCCTTGAGGAAGTTGTAGTACTCACGTGGTAGCGTCTTGCTGAAGCTCCGCTCGTAGTCGTCGTGCAGCTGATTGAGCTTGCGAGGCAGGAGCTCGGAGTTGTACGTATAGACGGGCAGCGTCTCCTGACGGATGCTGTCCTGCTCCATACGCAGCTGCTCGGCGGACTTGTAGATGGGGAAGTCGTACGGCGCCGTGATGAGGTCGTACGACCAAGGCTTACCTTCGCTGAAGGCATACTGGAAGCTCCTATTACGGGGCGCCAGGAGCATGATGACGAAGGCCAGAAGAGCGAAGGCCAAGAGCACACGGAACGCCTGCCCTTGGACGATCTTTTTAATGGAGAATGAGAACATATCTGCTAAAGGGTTGCTTCACACAAAGATAACGAAAAGCGCCCGAGAGCGCTACGCTACAGGCCTCCCCTGCCCATCGTCTACCCTCCGTGCGGTAGACCTTCGCCGAAGGAAGGGGTATAAAACGACCAGCCCCCGAAGCGCCATGCGTGGCGCCTCGGGGGCTGGCATATCAGGCCGTAGCCTGAGAGAGGGTGTGTAGGCGACTACTGCTTATCTGCAGCGATAGCACGTGCCTTCGTCCACCACGTAGGAGGCGTGTAGTCAAGGTCCGTCGCTGAGGCATCCGAAGTAGAGCGGGTAGCATCAAGAGAGTAGTCTACATTCTTGATACGGTTAGTCTTAAGCCCACCTGCACCATTATTATCCGTGTCGCCAAGCCAGCGATTACCATAGTAATCAGGATCATAGAGGCGCGTACGATCATAGTAGTAGCTATAGCGGAAACCAAGGTCATCCATAGAAGTCTGAGGACGAACGGCCCAGTCAGAGTTTCGGACATCGATCTTCATCTCCTTACGAGGGATGTTACGGCCAGGCTTACGCATAAAGTTCCCTGCAGGAATCTTGTACTTTGTATTACCATCACCATAGAAGAAGCTATCTACGATCTTACCATCCTTCGCCAGCGCATGACGCGAGTACTGAGGCACAGCAAATGCCTTACCATAACTCCCAATAACCCTATAGTTGGCGTGTACAGAAGACCTGGGCGGTTAGGGACTCTGGACATTATGAAAACCACCCGTTGTGCCAGGCCAGTATAGGACATTCATTTTTGGGCGGAAGCATAGTTACACCCCTCTCCCCCGAGAGCACACCTCTCCACGAGCTGTTCTCTGCGAGGTTAGACTCATAGTCTGGGGTTGAGTTATAAGTAGACCCATGAACATCATAACGCTGCAGCGTATACTTACTCAGGTCAATAGGCTTCTCCGTGGGATTGTAGAACTCCCAAATCGTATTAAAGCCTCGATGGCCCATATAAACCTCGGTGATGATCAGGTCGCCTTCAGGGAGCCTTGAGCTCCTCAGCGATACGGTGCACGCGACGCTGTGAGAGGGGCTTGACATTGAAGCTCTTCGTGACTTTCGGGGTCAGTAGAGCCGAGGTTCTCATCATAATTGTCGGTACGCATATTGAGCTCGAGGGTCTTGGTACCCGTATAGGTCGAGGGGTGTACCCAGAAGAAGAGGGTCTTCTTCTCACCGATCTTGATATCACCGTGGTCGAAGCCAACGCGCTGCTCCGTCGTAGCCGTCTGCTCCGTCGTCCACGTAGGCAGCAGCTCAGATGTACCCGTAGCGCTGTTGACTTCGGAAACATTGAGGATGTTCATCTTACCCTTAGTCGTGAAGGCCTCAGTCTTGAAGGTGACTTCGTGTGGGGGAGTAGGTCATGTTACCACCGACGTTAGAGACGGTGACCCCTACGACAGAGCCAAAGAAGTGCAGGCTCATATCTGCGACATAGGACGAACCATTGGAGGTCACAGGACGCTCCGTGAAGTACATGGGCAGGGTCGTGAAGCTATCTGCCTCACCGAAGAACTTGCTCGAGGAGATCGTAGCTTCACCCGTGTCCTTAAGCTCAGAGACACCCATCGCACCTGCCACAGTAACACCGCCATCTGCGAGGTTGATCGTCGAAGGCGTAGCTTCGAACTTACCTTCATAGCGCTTCGTGCTTTCGTTGTAGCTACCGATCTTCATCGTAGCCGTGACTACTTCCGTCTTCGTACCCTGCTTGAAAAAGCAGATAGATCTTCTCCGTGTCGCCTTCGGCCCACGTCAGCTTGATACCTGCATTCTTGCCATTGGCAGTCTGTGACTCAATGGTGAGAGCACGAGCGTCCTGCTCAGGAAGGCTCTCCATATCGAAGGTGAATACGACGGGCGTACCCTGATTGATGCTTTGCTCAGTACGGCGAGTCAGATCGTCGTCGGCCTGGCTCTTACAGGAGCCGAGGCTAAGTGCGGAGGCGAGGAAGAGCGCCCCGATAGAATAAGTAAAGATTTTCTTCATAGACAGATGGACTAAATAACGGTGAAGAGATCGTCGGCGCCTTCTTCGAGGATGCTATCCACACCGGCGCTACCCGACACTAAGAGATTCTGAAGGCTCGAGAGGCGATAGACCTCGCACACTGGAGCCGAGTAGGGGATACGTTCCCCTGCAAAGGATTTTGTCTGTTGCATAAAAACTTATGACTTACGTTAATTATTTATTGAATACCTCTTCCCTTCGCCCTATCAATGTGGCTTTTGCCAAGCCCGACCCGATCTATTGGCCGGCTAAGCAGTCGAATATAAAGGAGAAGAGGTGCATCACACTGGAGGGGAATCCCTCTCATACGAGAGCGTTTATTCCGAGTTACCTCGAGAGTCTTCTTGACCTCATCGCGAAATGTACACTCGCTTCAGTGGTCAGTCCCCACATCCGTAATACACGTGGGGTTTGCCTTCAAGCGCCTCAAGCGACACCCTTAGCGACCACAAAAGTAGTAAAAATTTGCAATATACAACAACTACCAACGCGTATATTGTAAATATTCCTCGGTATTCTACACACACCACCAGCCTTCGGAAGCACGCTACAGAGGATATCAAAGCCAGCCCCCGCGATGCGATAGACACTGCGGGGGCAGCTTCTTCAGACTGCTCTACGAGCCTTCTCAGGCGCGCGAAGCACAAGACACTCGCCCTCTGGAGGGTGAGCCACACACTCGTTATTGGGATACTTTATTAATTACCACCCGCTGAGATCCAGCGAGGATAGATCATCTTCATCATACTCATCACCCTCGAGGCCACGGCCAGTATGGCTGCCTGCGACGAGGAGATCCTGAGAAAGAGAGAGAGAATAGCGCCCGCAGCGTGGGGCTTGGTAAGGCTTGCGAAAAGAGGTAGAAATAGCCATAGGCAAATAACTCAATGGGGAGAAAATCGGGTGATCACATAGCGGGCGCACCATATTTATTTAGTGGCCCCAGCAGAGTCCACGGCATCCTACACCTCCGCAGTCATATACGAAGTATCAGAAAGCTCCGTTGCACTCCACGAGCAAAGGTAGTAAATAAAGCCTAACAACCAAGAGACCAATAAAGAAACGCACCCCTCAGATGTGCTCTATCGCACATCTGAGGGGTGAGCTGAAAAGGGCTAAGCGAGCCCTTGGGATGGGATACTAATTCCAGCCTCTACCAGGGATATCGGTCCCTACATTACGGCCAGAGAAGACGGAGTAGTCAGTCTTCTGATCATCCCCTTAAAAGGTCCCAATGCCGCTATCGCCATTATAGAAGGCTATCGTCATATCATACACGATAGAGCGAGAACCCTGGGGAATCTCTTTTTATAGGCGGGGCAGGGTAACGAGGAATGACAAACTCCTTTGCACGGCTCTGGTCATACTGACGAGCTCCAATCTTCGGATAATACCGCCCATACAACGTAGGCTGCATACCAGCATAGGTATCGAGACGTACAGGAAAGACATAGAGAATGTGAGTCTTCGACTCGTCACCAGAGATCACCCTCAGTCTTACGTAGAGGATGCACATAGGTCGAGCTAGTCGTACGCGTCAGCGTGGGCGCCCCACCCTGAGAGAGGTCCACCTCGACCTGAGACTCCGTGAAGCGATCGGGTCCAAAGGTAAAGACTTCGGGAGTAAAGACCTGATCCTCAACCCTTACCGAAGATCGATGTACGGTCCATTCAGCCTTCGCGACGACAGGCATCACGACCAGCACACCGAGGAACTTGAAGCGCAGCCCCGCCAGGTGGGTAGAGCTTGCACTAAGAGCCGTCTTAGGGAAGTACATCGGCATCGTCTGCATCTCCTCGCCTTCGACGATGGCGGGCGGAGCTGTGACGGTGATCTTCCCCGTCGTAGCATCGACACTCGTCGCCCCAAGCACCCCAGCGACCTCAATATCTGAGCGCGTGACACCCGAGAGGGCTGCAGGGAGTGTCGCCTCGATATCGCCACGGTAGTGTCCGTTGACATTCTTGAGGCTGATTTGGCTCTCTACAGGATAGGCTTTACCGCCGTGATAGAAGACGAGGGTCACAGGCTCCGTAGCCTCCTGAGAGAAGACGGCCTTCGAAGTCCCCTTGTGGGCAAAGCGATAACGCATATAATCATAGTCCGACCACGCTTCTCTTTTGCTCGACAAGACAGAGCCTCCAGAGGTGATAGTCATTGCACGAGCATTAGACTCCTCCGAAACGAAGTCCACGGAGAGCGTGATATGCTCCGCCGTCGTAGCTCGCTGATGGGTGATGGGGGTATCTTCCTGTCCACACGAAGTGAGACCAAGACCTAAGAGCAGCTGTGCTGCAAGGAATAGTTTCTTCATCATAGCTGTATCCCGACTAGAAAGAGTTATTATCTTCAACCACGTCAGTGACCCAACTGCCGTCATCAAAGTCCTCATCGATATTGGCGCTAAAGCTCACCAGCAGGCTGGGACTCCCAGCTGCGAGCGCAAATAGTTCGGCAGAAGGTGCCGTATAGGGCAGACGTCCGTCTACCTGACTTCTAATGTTCATTCTGTCTTTTATATAAAGTAAATCGTACAGTAAGTGACTCCTTCATCTCGCGTCCGTAGCCTCTTCCAAGAGCAAGCGGGAAGGATGAAAAGAGCCAACAAAGAAACGTAAAAAAATCCCCACACTTATGTATAGCTCCCATCTATTATTGTATAAATACACAGCATAGCCAACAAAAAAAGGCAAGCCCTAAGCTCCCGAAAAAAATAAGCACAGAGCTACTCAAGGGAATCGATCACCTCTCTATAAAAAAACGCCCACTACCCAGCAGGTATTCAAGCACCAAGTACCCGCAGAAAAGCCTCGACCAAGCACAAGATAAAGTGCAAGCACCCACCGAAAAAAACCTTCGCACCACTATGCCA
>BNJT01001759.1_pt1 | contig 24199 bp, 31 predicted proteins | sample 8540491 | NCBI WGS metagenome assembly BNJT01 (sample SAMD00202455, study PRJDB9452) | human saliva metagenome | host: Homo sapiens | reverse complement strand
TTTCCTCCATATTGGAGAGGCCTCTTCAATGATGCCAGCGCCTTTGATCATCGTGCGCGTGGCCCTCGTTGCCGTTGGTACAGGGCAGTTTGTCTGGTATCAGCAGCTGGTAGCTCGGTGGATGATCGTGGGCGGATTATTGGTTGGACTGGCGGTGGCGGTGATGATCAAGCCACATCACTACCCGCCCACCGATAGAGAAGATCGATGTGGTCTTCACTCTGATATCTCCCATATCATGTATCTCGCTGCCGAAGAGGTCGGGGCATCAGGAGTAATAGCCGTTGTATCTGGAGGCTGTGCTTGAGCAGCCGGAATATCCTCTTCAGCGGATAGTAGTTCTCGCTTGAGTGGATGGAACTCTGGCATAACTTTGTCTTCCTGCTGAATGGTCTTGTCTTCCTACTTATCGGCCTGGACCTACCCGAGGTGGTCGCTGGTATGCGTGAAGGGGGATGAGCTTGTCCACGGCGACGTGGTATGGTCTCTTGATCTCGGCGGTGCTGATCTTCATCCGTATGGTATGCAGCTATGGGGCAGTCATGACCACGCTCTTTATGCGGAGATTCATCAAGGTGGCTGACCCGAACTACTATGGCCTGCACGTTCCCTTCGTCTTGGGCTGGTCGGGCATGCGCGGTGTCGTGTCCTTGGCCGCCGCTCTCTCCATCCCGATGATGACTGAGGCGGGGGTGCCTTTCCCAGAGCGCTCGATGATCATCTATATCACCTTCGTAGTGATCCTGGTGACCCTGCTTCTACAAGGGCTCACCCTGCCTATCTTGATCGAGCGGATGAAGCTCCCTGCCTTCAATGATTACCTCCCCGAGCAAGAGACCGAGTCAATCATACGCAAAGGCCTTGCCGATGTCAGCTTACGCTATCTCCGAGAGAACGAGATGTGTGAGCTCATCAGCGATAGCCAGCACTTGCAGTCGATGGTCTCCCACTGGATGACGCAGCTGGAGGAGGAGGGGCAGACCCCGCTCTATGACGCGTCGAATGAGCTTTATTCGAATATCTTGGATCAGCAGCGCCTGTACCTCTATCACTTGAATAAGGAGCATGCTAATATCAATGAGGATATCGTGAATCGCTTTATTCAAAGGATCGACCTGGAGCAGGGAGCGCCTGAAGTACGAATAAGCTCTGAAAGCAATCGTCCCCACCCGCAGCCGCGGGCTGCGGGTGAGAGGGTATCATTCTTAGGGCTGACGCATCCATTGTGCAAGCAGGCCTTCCCTGAGCAAGTGGCGTGTCAGAAGCAGTTGGAGGCGGGAGTGAAAAGTAATAGTAGTTCGCACTCAAACCAGTAGTTGTTCCGAGTGCGAACGAGTAGTCAGTTTGCGTGCGGAGCAGATAGTGGTTTGCCCCGAAACCAATAGTCATCCGTATGCCGAGCTGTGAGTTGTTTGCGAATAGACCTGTCAAGCATCACTCACTGGGCGCTATAACGATGGGCCACGTCTCGTAAGGGGGATTATTCTTCGTGGCTTTGCATATCATTAAACCCTATAAACAACAAAGCCGACTGGAAATCGAAATCGGAGAATCCCTATGCTTGAGCTACCTCAAGCACGTGAAGAAAATGCGTGATCTATCAGACAAACTGGAAAACTATCAAGCTGGTGGTTGCAGGGAGTTGAGGGAAGAAGTCTCCAGCTGAAGAACTCTATGAGTGAATTAAAAATCTCCGAGCAAGGAGAAAACAGCAGCGACAGATTTTGATGTCAAGGATGTCTTAACATCAGACTTTAGTCAGTTCTTAAAGCAGGCTGAGATCGATGTACTAGGAGTTGATAAAAGATGGGAACGTATATGCCACTAGATGTCGCCTTTAAGCGGGGAGGAGGCTGGGGGTATTATGGTAAAAGTCAAGCACGAGATGTGTGATGAAGAAATTTGTGCGTTCGTATATGATAATGCTTGGTTGCTTTCCTCGCAGAAATGTACAGTCATCTTTGCTTCCCCAAGGTGAGATGCAGCAAAGCAAAGATCTGATTATGCCAGCCCTTGAAGAGTTGCAAGCAGATGCAAGATTTAAGGATCGAGGGATAACGTTCGAGTATATCGCTAATGACAAGTTTAAGGAAGAAATCTTGGATCAAACTATAGAGGCAAGTAGGGACGATGCGGATACAAACGAATTGTTCTTGAGGTCATACAAGCTAATCAGTATGCCTTATACCAAACCTAAGCGTGGAAAAGGAGGAGGCTGATCACTGACTTTGTTCCTGTAGAGTAAAGAGTTCTAGGATTAGGGTAAGAGCAATAGCAATCGTCCCCACCTGTAGCCTCTACAGGTGGGGACGATGCTTTTATAGCGGCTTATGGGCGGAGAGCCTTAGCCCAAGCTGTAGGTGTGGACGCTGGCGCCTTGGGCAGAGGGTAGGTAGTTGATACCCCACCAGCACATCTGTAGGAGGATGAAGGAGATGAAGAGCCCCCAGAGTGCTGCACGGCGGTAGCAGTCCGAACGGATGCGCACGTGGATATAAGCCAGATAGGGCGAACCATGTGGCAGCAGCCCAAGTCTCCTTGGGGTCCCACGCCCAGTAGTGTCCCCCAGGCTTCCTTTGCCCAGAGTGCCCGAAGAGAATACCGACAGTCATGAACGCCCAGCCGACCTGCACGAGGTTGTCGCAGATATCCATCTCGTGGTCGTTGATGGGTGACTTCTTGAACCACAGTAGGTACGCCGACATCAGTGCAGCGGCACCCAGCACGGCATGAGGCGAACATATAGACGATGACGTGCGGAGCGAACCATGGGCTCTGCAGCGCTGGCATGAGCGTCTTGTTGATGGATGTCGGGGTTGACGATATTGATCGTGGTGAAGACGCCTGCCAGGACGGTGCTGAAAGGCAAGGATCCAGGGGTAGCGCCAGCGCGAATAGACGATCAGCCCCGCCGTGGGGAGGAAGAAGGCGTACCACAGGCGGGTCTCACCCATCGTGCGAAGGGGCGGGCGCTCCAGCGACATCCACAGCCCGAGGATGAAGGCGAAGTAAACGAGCAGCCCTGCAGCGGTGAGGGAGATAGGGTCGGTAGTGGACGCTTTTTCCAAGCCGTCAAGCACCACCCGCCCACAGAAGGAGGGCAGGGATAGCGAAGAATATGAAGGAATCCCAAGTCGTGAGGATAGAGTTGATAGGGGTTGGGGTGAAGAAGCAGAAGGGGTAGGGTAGCTTGTCCGTGAGCCATTGGAGCGGTGCGCGCTCGGGGTGAGGACTTTCCTACACTCAGATCGCTTTACTTGGCGGCGCTTCTGTGCTGTGATGAAGGTGAGGATAGCGCCAGCCAGAGTAGTAGATGCCCACATAGACGGCGGGGAGCCAAGGGTCCTTGACGAGCTCGAAAGGTGCTGGTCTCGCTCCAGCGACCCATCGCTTCATCATAGCTGAGCTGGTAGATCTTCCATCCGTCGACCGTCACGGGCTTGTTGACCTCGACGGTGGCGACGATGTTCTTCTGCGTCTGCGTATAGATATGGATGCGTGAGGGCGTAGCGCTCGGGTTCGCGGCGTGCCATCACGAGGCTCAGGTCCTTCGTGAGCTTGAGCTCTTGGAAGGGGAAGAGGTAGCTACCGCAGGTGACCCATCCGATGATGGGCTTGCCCACTTCCTTGCCATTCTTCATCGGTTGGGCCTCGACGAGGGAGTGCCGTCACAGCGCCCGATGAGCCCCACTCACGTACTTCGTCGTGTCGGCCGTGATGACGGGGGCAGCGAGGGATAGTTCTTGTGTACACGGATGCGCCACTGCGACAGCATGCCTTCCTGGAAGTGCTTATCGATAAGGACGATCTGTGGGTTCTTCTCTGGTATGGACTTCCCTGTCTTACTATTGATGAGGGAGGAGCTTGGGGGGGTATTCGTCGATGGTGAACTTCTCCAGCTGGATGGCCAGCAGGGAGCTCCATAAAAGCCCTGATCGTGGGTGGCGCGCCACTCGGGCATATCGGTGGTGGCCTTGAGCTTCACACGCTCCATATCGGCGCTGCCGAGCGTCGCAGCGACGATGGCGATGAAGAGCCCGATGTGGGAGAGCAGCGAAGGTACCTCTCAGGCGGAAGTGTAAGATCTGTCGTATCGCAATGGGCCCCACGATGCCGGTAAGGCGGGCATAGAATAAGCACGAAGGGCCAGAAGGACAGCATTCGTGTGAGACCCAATGGGGTCGATGGCTCGCTCGTGGGGGGCTACCTGACGGGTGAGCCCCATGGCTACAGTGAGTATAGCTGCGTAGATGAGTGTGGGGACAGCCGCCTCGACAGTGAAGAGGAAGGAGAAGAGGCGGACCCGATGACGTAGCGCGTAGATGATGACGAGCAGGAGGAGGTAGAAAGCAAGGACGATGGCATTCAGCGGGAAGGCGAAGGCTGACCAGTCGATCAGGGCCTGCCGTGTACTGCAGCAGGAGCCCAACGAGGATCAGGCCTGCGCCAGTGACGAAGCCTTCTCTCATTTTCCAGAGTGCGTTGAACATAGACGGGGAAGCGGTTGGGGTTGATATCGAAAGCGCGGCGGCAGACGATGAGGTCTGTCGCCGCGCTGAAATAAGAGATATAGATGTGTGTCAGGGGCAACAGGCTCGGCTTAGAGCTCGATGAGCTTGCCTTGTGCCTTAGCCGACTGCACCCACTTAGGTACGACGGTCTTCATGAACTCTGCCTTATCAGCCTGGAGCTTCTTGCCGTCAAGGCCGATGTAAGCCCAAGCCTTTTCCTTCGTGGAGATGTCAGGGCATGGGGACGTCACCCGAGAAGCCGTGGCGTGCCAGCACCTTGGCGATGGCAAGGCGAGCTTCCTGAGCATAGCCGAGGCTCTGACCGAGGATACGCGTCACTTCCTGTGGTGCGTGGAAGGAAGCACCGTGGCTGGCGACAGCGAAGTCCCAGCGCCACTGGCTCTTGCGGATAGCCTGCAGAGCGTCCTTCATCTCGGCTTCGGTAGCGCCGCTATCCCAAGCGTACTTAGCTTCGATGTGGGCCTTAGCGAGCTCCTTCTCTCACGCGGTTGCGCACGTCATTGGCCATACGCTGACGTTCGTAGACGTTCTGACGGAGCGTCTCGGCATCCTCGCGGTGGCAGGTCTGGCAGGTCTTATCGATCTTCGCCAGAGGGCTGGTGATCTGGTGGTCAGAGTACTTCACTCCACCTTCGCTCACGTAGGGCATATGGCAGTCTGCGCACGATACGCCGCGCTGGCCGTGGATACCCATACGCCACAGCTCGTAGTCGGGGTGCTGAGCCTTGAGGATAGGGAGCGCGAGAGATCTTGTGCGTGTAGTCGGAGTAGTTCATCTCGTCGTAGTAAGCCTCGATCTCCTCGACCGTGAAGCCCTTGTCGTGGGGGAAGGTGAGGTACATGCCATCGCCCTTGAAGTAATACTCGGTGTGGCACTGAGCGCAGACGAGCGAGCGCATGTGCTGGTGGGACTGCTTGGAGACGTCTTCGCCACGACGCTCGAAAGGCTTCGTAGAGGGCGGGGCGTGCGGGCTTGAGCTTCATGGTGCGGGCATCGTGACAGTCGGAGCAGCCGATGGTGTTCACGATCTCGGGATCCCCACTGGCTCCAGGGGAGCCTTGTAGAACTCAGCGATACCCTTCTCCTTCATGATGCGGGGCACGTCAGGGGCCCTTACATGTCCAGCAGGTACCAGGGCTGGATATCCTTGTTGCCGTTCACGCCAGGAGGCCGGTACGAAGGATCTCGTTCATGTCTTCGATAGCGTGCTTGTGTCCACGAGGCGTGTTGTACTCCATAGAAGGAGTAGCCGGCCCATAGCACGACCATCTCGGGGCGGGCAGCGAGCACGTCGACACGCTGCGAGCTATTGAACTCACCCTGGTAGGTGGTGTCGGCGGTCTTGAGCCACGTCTGATATTCACGGGGGAAGTCTTCGGCGAACAGCTCGTTCTGTGCCACGATAGCGTCCTTGAAGATGTGCTTGCGGTTGTTGTAGATGCTCACCACCTCGGCGCGGCGCTCCAGGAGTGAGGAGACGATGAGTCCGAGGACGAAGACTACGACCATAGAGCCTCCGAATAGGAGCCATCCCTGCCAACGTTTTAATTGTTGTGCCATGATTTTTAGTCTCTTTTATTTGTTATTCTGATATTATGCTTGCGTGGTGAGGATGCTTAGTTCAGCATCTTCTGCAGCCAGTCGGGCACTGGCGAGTCGGGCAGGGGTACTTCGGCCCCTGGCGTCGAGGAGAGGGAGTTCATCCTGCCGTGGGCCACGTCGCGGTGGCAGTCCCAGCAGGCTTTCCCTTCGTCGCACTTGGCGTCCATGTAGGTGATGCGCCCCGTGTTGACAAGCTCGGTATTGAGGGTGGCGTGGCAGCGCACGCAGTTTTCCATGATTACCTCAGCGCTCTCGTCGATGGCTTGGATGGCCTGACGCTCTTGGCGCGTGACGAACTTGTAGACGTGGTTCATACCGTCCTTCCCCTTGAAGAAGTATTTGCGGAAGACGTTGTCGTGCGGTACGTGGCAGTCGTTGCACGTGGTGTTGCGGGCGTGGGCGCCGTGCATCCACGTGGCGTAGTAAGGAGTCATGATGTGGCAGTTGACACAGGCCGAGGGGTCATCTCCTAAGTAGGTGTGGAACCTAAGCAGATAGAGGAAGAGCCCACCTAAACCCACCACAACGCCACACACGAGCAGCATGGCCACCTTGGCGCGGTAGCTCAAGCGCGGTAGTCGTTGGAGGAATCGGTTCATTATCATGAGGTCTAAGTGATGAATACGTCACAAATATAATTAACTTTTCTTTGCTCCTACAGTCGATTTCTTTAGCTTTTTAAGGAAGCTACTTCGTTGGTATTCTGCCGTGTTAAGGTGCCTGAAAGAAGTGCTCTTTTTATTGGTGATAAATGGGAGGGGAAGAAGGGGAAGGGCAACAGACCCGATCTCATTTCTGTAGTGAAAAAGCATCTTATTCAGTCTGAAGAAGGTGCGATTTTGATATCAGAATAAGGTTTGCTCCTGTCATTCAAATAGCTAAGTTTGTACGCTTGGTTGTGCAACGACGTACATTTGAGACGTCAATTAATTTTTAATCTGAGTTTAAAAATGATTTTTAGACTTTACAGAAATCCTCAAGCAAATAAGGGTGGAGGGCTACAGGACACGTTCGAACTATTTACAAGGGACTTCCTTCAGCTGTTAGGATATCGAATCATCGAAAGTCCTGATAGAGGAGCTGATGGTAAGCGAGACCTAATCGTCGATGAGACCCTATCTGGTGTCAACTCTGAAGTGACCCTCAGATGGTTGGTCAGCTGTAAACATTACGCTTCTTCAGGTAATTCGGTTAAGGATTCTGATGAGATTAATATCTCAGATCGCCTGAAGCAGCAGTGGATGTGATGGGTTCATGGGAGTATACTCAACGCTGCCTGCTACATCCTTGGCAGGTGTTTTAAAGGGGCAAAAAGCATTCTTGTGTCTTTGATCGCGAGAGAATAGAATCTCATACTCCCTATCAAGTCTTGCTGGATTGAAGATTGCTGAGAGATATTTCCCGAGTCCTATAAGAAGTATCTAAACGAAAACCCCTCGCCAGCAGATATCTTTGGAACATTGGATCCACTGGAATGTGCCGTATGTCATAGAAACCTTCTAGAGTCTGATGTTCCTGGTATGTATGCTTGGTTGTCAAAGCGCAGTAGTGACAAGCGTGAGTACACAGGGTATAGTCTGTGTTTGTAAAGGGGAATGCGATGAGGAATACTTCTCTCAAAAACAGAAGTATTCAAGATGTCGGCTGGGAAGATATTGAAGATCTGAAGACCCCAACCCTTTGGTTAGAGCGCCTGAAGGAGTTCAGCTGGATGAATGCCGAGAAGAGAATAACTATAGTGATGAGGCATATAAGGAAATGAAGATGTTGTTCATTACGACCTTCCCGTATATTGCAAGACATCTAACGCAGAAAGAGAAAGAACGAGTTCACTGGTTTCGTGTGATCCGGGCTATTCTAGCCCGAATACATCAACATTCTCGGTTAGGCTCTCCGCACTTTTTACCTTGGGCTAGTAATATAAGATGCCAGGCTGACTAGCATCATAGCCGAAGCGACGTCGTCGCTTCGGCTATGGTGCTTTTGGAAGGGAGGGTGGAGGAGGTGGTGTCTTTCCGAAAGAAAAACTGTCTCGGTGTACAGGCAAGTAAAAGCACCTATAAGTCAAACTTCTTTGGGGCTTTCTTTTTATGGTCAACTGCCCTTGGGTCGGAATCCATCTCTATGGGGAGGGTGGTGTGAACCTATATTGGTCAGCGGCTGACCTATATGAGACCATTGCTACAAGTCCATCTCTTCACAGCTTGCACTTTTCTCCTTCGAACTTCTCAGCCTAAAGACTCCGATTTTCGAGGGAAGAAGATACGAGTAATGAAGAGGTGGTCTTGCGCGATGGTCCCATATATAGGTATATGGGTGCGTGGGTGAGAGCTATATAGGATGGCGGAAAAGCTATATAGCTTTGGACTGATTCCTATATAGCTTTCGTGAAGTGACCTATATTAGGTTGTTGCTCTGCGTAGGGATAAAAGTTGTGGACGAGTGGCAGATAAGTTTGGACTACGTACGTGGATCTAATATCTACGTACGTGGATATTTGGATTTACGTGCCTGGTCTTTAAGACTACGTATGTAGATATGAGAAAACCACTACGGGAAGGCGCTTTTTCTTCACGAGAACGATGCTTTTTCCCTCCGCTGGAATAAGAGGAATACTTGTGATAAGGCGAAGGGGTTGTGTATCGCTTCGGAGAGCTACATCGGGGAGCTGGGTGTGTGATGCCTTAGCACTCTAAATGAGGACAGGACTCTCGGCAACAGTCTCTATATGAGGTTCAGTATTTTCCCCTTCGTACAGAAGTGCTGTAGCCCTCTCGGAATACCATATATTATCAGTACTTTTATGGGGAACAAAACTTATCGTTTATGAAGAGTAGATACAATAGATTCTTTATCGGGGCAATCGTCCTCGTTGTCGTTGGCTTCCTCACGGGCTGTGCGATGCCACGTGTCCCGACTGTCCAGGTGAATAAGGACCTTCGGGCCTACAGCTACGTCTACATCCCAGCGACCCAACCAGTACAGGAGACTTCGGAGCAAAAGATCGAGGTCGGTCAATCCCCGCGATCTGATCGCTGGAGCCTTTGCCAGAAGGGGCTTCATTATCCTGCCCAGCGTGGATGAGCGCTTTTAGAGCCAAGACCCTTATGGTGGGCTATGGTCAAGGGTCGAGGGCGCAGCGTCACGTTGAGAGAGGTGACCATCCAGTTGGTGTCGGCTGAGACGGGCGAATTGGTAGCGACTGTGACCTCTGAGGGGTTGGGCGTTACGGAGGTCGACAAGGTCAAGCCGCCATCACGAGAGCCTTAAGGCGCTGCTCAAATAGTCCAGCTGTATAAGGCCTTTGAGGCCTCCCGACCAAATAAAAAGCGAATCGCTGTAGGAGCATCTCCTGTAGCGATTCGCTTTTTGTCGGGATGGGTCGTCGTGGCTATTTGAGGCGGGCGGCGATCTTATCGCCGAGGACGCGGATGGCTAAGCGTGCGAAGATAGTACTTGGCGCACTTGGCGTAGAGTGGGCGGTCGGGCGTCACGATGATCGGGGTGTGAGGCCTTGTTGTAGTTGGCCTTGAGCGCCTTCTTGTGGCCGTAGACACCTGCCGTATCAAAGATGGAGTAGCGCAGGCCGATCTCTTGGGGGTTTTGTCAGCGTGCGGTAGATCTTTCCCTCGACGAGGCGTGGGGCGCGTGGCTTCGATGACCCTTGGTGTATACTGACAGGGGCCGGTCGTACGCAGGACGCCCCATAGACCTGCTCCGTGGCGGAAGGGCGTGTATTCATCGATGTTGCGAAAGCATCTGCAGGATGACGGCACGCAGGAAGGGGTGACCCGCTACGGAGCAATGCACCACTGGATGTATTCGCCACGAGGAAGGGTGCCCAGCTCAGGGTGAGATGCCGATGCCTTCGTACTGCTCACCAGGGCGGTTGTCCCAATGCGTCAGGATGAATTGATCTTCAGCGCGAAGGACATCCCTTGAGGGACTTATCTAAGGGAGGACTTGATATCAATGTACACGCCACCCAGCTGGTAGACGAGGAGGTAGCGGAAGAAGTCGGCACGGGCAGCGCCATGAGATCGGTGCGATGCGCTGGTAATAGCCCCAGATGACTTCACCGTAATGCTCGAGGATGAAGGCCTTGATAACTTCGTCGTCGAAGAGGTGATATTCGTATTCGGGGTTCAAGCGCTTGATGTGCTCGATGTTCTGCTCGATCTCGTGAGGGCAGCCCGGTCTTCGCCCGATAGGTCTGGAAGATGTGTCGGCTGATCTCCTTGCCCAATGCCTTCTCCGGCACTAATTCCTGATAATTGATGCTCATCGCTCCTGTTTAACTTTATCGCCGCCAGCCAAATCGCAGCTCATCGGCGCCTCTGCAAAGGTAGTGAAAAGGGAAGGGAGTGAGAGGAGCCGGAATAGTGAGGGCTGGCTTTCAGAGCGTGAAGGAATTCCGTAAGTTTGTGATATCTAAAGTTCAACGTTTAAATATTCTACCGATGAAAGTAATAGCGTTAAGAGGTAAGCTAACACTGGAAAGACGCATACCCCTGCGAAAGTCCATCAGTTGATGCTGAAGATGGGGTTTCAGCAAGTCCCTGGGACGTATGAAGATCGTGGAAATGGGGACTTCCTCGATGTGTTGGAGTTCAATGGGCGAAGGGTTGGTATCGTCTCACAAGGAGATTATGCCAAGAATCATAAGACTGCTTTTGTCGGTTGGAGCCCTGTTGGGCCGACTGCAGGAAATGGGCTGCGAGATCGCTATTTGTGCTTGTACTACAGGAGAGAGTAAGGGACGTATTCAGGAGGCAATAAATGCTTACACAGAGCATGTCTACATCGAGAAACAGAAAAGCCAACTCTCCAGATGACTATGAGGAAGTGAATACTCAGGATGCAAAGATCATACTATCCATCCTGATGGAAATGCTTGGGTAAATGCTTCATGCAGCTTTCATACCCAGAGCCAGAGTGTGTGCTCCAAGTCTGTGAATCTACTCCCGATAACGGAATGGAAGAAGGTGCAAATCGCTTGCGATTTGCACCCTTTCTTTGCTCAGCGGAGAGAGGGAAGTGTACTTTCTTCCTTTATCTCGTTGTATTACAGATGTCTATCTAATCCAGTTGATCGGTAGTGTAGCAAAAATGTAGCAGTTTTTGACTGACTTTTTGACTTCCATTCTGACCGACTATTGAAAGCGCAACAGCTCTCTTTTTCTTGCAGACAAAGGTACAGAAAAACGAATGATAAGTAAAGCGCTTCTATTATAAGCATTTACTTAGGGTCCCTGCTACACAGTCTGGTGCACGGTGCTAGCCCTATATATAAGGGGCTTGCACCGTGCACCAGTGTCTCCCTGGGTAGCTAGGGAAAATTCACGTGCACTTGTGATGAAAAAGACCTGTCCAGTCTCTATCTTGTGTTGGTCCCATTGTCTGCCCGACATAGCTCCATCTGGAGCAGTAGAGGCTCAAAGCGACACGAACTTGGGCAAGATGCTCCGTCGGTCATCACTCACGTTTGTCCTAGCCTTTTACCATTAGCTCTACTTGGCTTTACTCTCGCGTAAGGATCGCCAGAGAGTATGGACATCTTTCATCATAAGCGTGGAGATATTCATCTCGTGGTTATTGATGGTATTGCCGACCTCATTCGATCAGCTAATGATGAGATGGTGAGCATTGCTATCGTCAATGAGCTCTACCGCTCGACAAGCATTATTAGACAGAATGCCTATGTAAACGCTCAAGAGACCAAATTATGCTCCACCTAGATTCGCATTAGATCGAGACTCAATTTCGAAGTCTTTCCAGAGATTTATGGAGATAGGTGCTGAACTAGGTGATCCGCTCTACCTACGAAGACAAGCTCATAAACTCAGGGTTCATCCTCTTCTCGGTGCTGAGTACCTAGACATTATTGACGTTCTTGAGCTCTTGAAAGTAGAACAGAAGACCATCTATAGGGGTTCTCTGGAAATCCCTATCTCAAGGCTAATGATCGGTTGTTGCTCTTGGGAGTTGAGGTCGATGAGTTCCAGTAGTATTGATGCTTGCAGGGAGGGCGTGATGGGATAGTAGGTCATAGGCATTTGCTTGGGATTAATTTGTTCATTAATTTTGCTGTGTTCATTTGTGTTGAACTGTTATGATTGTTGAACATGGATCTTGATAAAGCCCATCTTCTGGAAAAAGCTTTGGTGAGTTTTCAGCGTAGCTGGGGGAGGTGTAGAATTTCCAGAAATAACATCCCAAGAGGTGAAGGATGAAGCATATGATGCATATGATGCAATACTCCATATCGGGTGGAGACTTTTTGTGCTTCATTGAGCCAGAAGTGACCTCTGCGAACTATGTATACACATTAAACGGAAAATAGAGTGTGTGCAGACGGAGCAAGTACACGTGCTACTCTTGAGTCGTTATCTTCCTCCATCGCTCTATGATGATTTGAAACAAGCCAGAATCAACTTTATGGATTCGGTGGGGAACTATTTCATTCGTCTCTTAGATGGGGCTAGAATGATTTTTCAAATGGCGAACTCGGGAGAAAAAGGCTCTGAAAAACCCAAAAGTCCTATCCTCTTTTCAAGGAGGCAGGTCTAAAAAGTAGTATTCTACCTATTGCAGGATATAGCTCGTGTAAACAAAACCATTCCGCTCGATTCAGTCTGGCGCAGGAGTCTCGATAGGCACGGTAAAGAATGTGATGGATGAGCTCCGAGCACGAGGATTCCTATTGGCGACGCAGCGAGGGACGACACCTTAAGAATACCGAAACAACTGCTCAATGCCTGGGCTGAGGACTATGCTCTGGTCCTAAAACCAAAGCTTCTCTTGCAGAACTTCGCCTTCCGTAGTCCTAGGGAGAGAGAAGAATGGCAGACCATTCTTTGCCACACGGGCGTGTGGTGGGGGCGAATGTGCTGCTGCTGAGAAGCGAGGATATCTTCTCCCTGGTGAGTTTACGATTTATAGTGAAGTTTTGCCCGCACATCTCCCTCAGATCTGGAGCTGTCCTTATGGAGCAGGAGATTACGCTTTATAAGAGTTTTGGCTGAGTGATGCTATGCCAATGGTCTTGGTGTATGCTGATCTTACTGACCAGTGGGGATAGTCGGAATATAGAAGCTGCAGAAAAGCTATTGAGCCACGAGCTTACAGATTTCGGTGGAGCGTATAGGTAATCCGCTACTAGTAGATTTGCTTCGGAAGGTAAGTGAGTGTTTTGCGAAGATAGATCAGGAGTTCTTTGTGATAGGCGCTACTGCTCGTGATATCATAGTACGCCAACTTGTGGAGACCTCTTCTCCTCGTCGTACACGTGACTTAGATTTGGCCCTATCGCCATCCCTGATTGGTCGGCCTTCGATGCTATCACAGAGGTTTTACTCGCTTGTGGCTAAGAAAGGATATGACGATGAAACAGCGATTCTACGATGGAGATTATGAACTGATCTCGTGCCCTATGGAGCCGTAGTAGGAAGATGAGCATATCTATTTGGCCTCCTGAGGAGAATATAGCTATGTCCGTGAAGGGCTTTGCAGAAGCTCTTTCGGATGCTATTACAGTGAATATAGACGGTGAGTTTGACGTCAAGATCGCCTCACTCGCCGGGTTGTTTATTTTGAAGTTCAGTGCGTGGTTGGATCGACATCATTCTACCCGTAAAGATGGCGACGATATGTGCTTCATTATCGATCAATATTTTCAGCTAATCTTGAGCGGAACCTCCACCCGGAGGTCTATGACTGGGTAGACTTTGATCCTTGGGTCGTTGGTGCTTACTGGTTAGCTTATGATATTTCAGACTTATTATCAGTAAGACAGCTGAAGTTCTATACGGAACAAATGAAAACTCAATGTGAACTTGATGATCGAAGTCTCTTGATGCGGCATTTCTCAGAATCCTAGTGGCTCAATCGCCTTCGAACGAGTCCAGAGTGGCCATTGCGTATGATTCAAGTTTGGAATGAAGCGTTAGAAAAGGACCGATGAAGATTGAGTCAAAGGTTTGGAGCGTCCAGGATCCATCTGTGGCGACAAGGTGCTTTATGATACACTAAACACTGGGAGTACACTCATTTTGCTGGCTGATGGAATGAGTGGTCTTGAATATGCTGATAGAGGCAGCAGCTATAGCGATAAACGAGGTACATCGTTATATGTGCTTGCATAGTGCAGATGATCCTTGTATAGCTATTCCTCAGGCAATAGTAGAAGCAGATAAAGCGATTAGAGAGGCTTCTACGAGTTCCACTGTAAAATGGGGACAGCTCTTCTTATTCTTCTGGTACAGGATCGGGTAGCCTATTTTACTGGTATTGGGGATGTACGTCTTTATACATGCATTATCAGATGGCTCTGTCGTGCTACTGACTCGTGATCACCAGATGATAGTGAAGGACTACTCCTATTTGACCCAGAGTATCAGAGGGCGTGGGGAGTGAATCCTCATGGTGAATATATGCTCCTTGAGCTCTGCTGATAGGTTACTCCTCTGTACAGATGGAGCCTACAGACGCTACCCTATAGGGATGTTCTTGGATGGGGCCTGGAAATCGCACCCTATGAATATACACGATGATGACTGCTCTTTCATACTGGTGTCATTTGTGGGTTAAAGGTGAAAGGCAGAGCGCATAATCGTGAGAATGTAAGGTGAACTTCTCCCTGTGTTGTTATGGGTAGAAGCAGAGTAATTTGGAGCTAAGGTTTATCCCTCCTCAAGTCGTGATGAAGTGGACGGGGCACAGTGACTACAAGGCAATGAAGCTCTACATCGATATTGCGAGACGACATTAAGGCGAATGCTATGAGTAAGTTCAATCAGCTATGAGCTGGGTCATACTGCATCCAAGCCTAGCTCTCGGTGTTGATATTACAGCGATACTCAGCTTTTTCTGTTCAGCCAATCAGATCTTTGTCTATAACTATAGCCCTCCTAGCCTATGCGAACAAGCCTATTATATGTCGATCCTTCTATCACTAGGCCTATCGTGCTCCTCACAGACTGGCCCAGGACAGAAGGGAACTCTTAGCCCAAGTCCCCAAGCACCTTATTCTATTGACGAACTAGATCAGCTCTACATCCCCTTGAGGCGGGACAGCTTCATCCTCTCCGAAGGGTACGATGAGTTTAGGGCGCCGATAGAAGATCTGTTTTCGGATGAGGAGCGCAGGGCACATCAGACGCAGATCCTAGAGTACACCTGGAGCTTGAATAAAGACAGCCTCCTGACGGTTTGGTACTTGCCCTTCCGAGATTCGCTGACGGTTCTCGGGAAGTTCAGCTATCCTTGTGACGCCGTGTTTTGAATGCTGACGTCTTACTTGGTTGGTACGCTTGGGGCTTACTCCCTCCATTTCGTTTCCGCCAGGACGAAAGAGCTCCAGCTTATTGATCTAATCGTGCTATATTGGTTTGAGAAGATAATGGCACAGCCTCCACCTCAAACCGAACAGATAGATGGAAAGGCTTCAACAGCATATCGAGGCATCTAGTGCATACTCTTAGGGCTGAGTTCCTCGCTCACCCTAGTTGGCATACCTCATCATTATCCTTGTCTTCATCATATACCTCGTTGGGATCATCTGCAGACAAGGATTGGGCTGTGTGCCCTGCCGGCCACTATAGTGGATGGCATATGATCGGGGACTTTCTAGGTCGCACAGGCTTGCGTATCGTCAGTGGCCTCCTTATCCTCTTAGCTATCGCATTGCTTTGCCTATCTCTTCTTACGAAGCTACTAGCTTTACATTCCCGTAGATTTGATTAGGTCTAATTCCTTCGGTGCTCCATTGCTCCGACTGCAATGATCCCAGCAGCACCAGAGCTGAGCTTGAGGTCATATCGGAAGCTCATACTCGAGTAGCTAACCTAATGTCGAGAGTCCTGTCTTCTCAAGGAAAGATCTGGTAGATCGTCAGAGGATACTAACTAGGGGTAGTCTTGAGGGCCCACCATGAGGTCGCTAAGGTGAGCCCCATTCGCGGGGCGATCAGGTCCCCCATTCGCGGGTTCCTCCGGCGACCCATAAATGGGTGACTAGTTCCTCGAACTATCGGGTCATTTACGTGAGGTGGTGAATGAATACGCCCGAGTAAGCTTCCGCTAGAACAGCCTTGGCTTCCCTGTCGAGGAGCGTTGTGATGAACATCTCATCGAGCGAAGCTATGATAAACATGGCCTTATCGTATCTTTGCAGAGCAGTCTCGGCTCTCAGCTCAGCTATGAGCGTAAGCTTATGGCGAGCTGGTTTGCTTCAGAGCTGGTGAAGCGGAAACGAATGCGAGCTTTTACAAGCGAGCATCAGTACGATAGCCCTAGGGCTTTGAGCTGGAGCGCTCTCTTACCAGGAGGCGTGAGTCAGAGCTTTGCCTATGACAACATCGGCCGTTTGGTTGATAGCAAAGACCCGACGCTCTGCGGAGCAGCGCCGCTCCCGCCACTACAACTGGGGGCAGGTGCCGATCGGCTCCTCTCGATCGAGGATGACCGCTACACGGCCTCACTCAGTATAGCTACAGCCCCTCGGGCGAGCTGACGATAGTCACTCTATGCCGATGGCACGAAGGGAGTATCGTCTCTCCGACAAGGTGGGCACATCTGTATAATGATCCCGACAGGAAGCTACGCAAGTACCTCGAAGGAGGTCGTATCGAGAAGTCGGGAGAATGGACCTTCAAGTATGACAAGGATGGACAACTCATAGAGAGTTCCGAGGTAATGCAGGCTTCTTCAGTGCGAAGAAGGATCGCTGGGAGTACCACTGGACTCAGAATGGGATGCTGGAGGGAGTCCGCTCGCCTCATCGCTATGGGCAGTGGACGCGCTTACCCACGATGCCTTGGGTCGTCGCCTGACGAAGCTCGGTGATGCTACCTTCCACTACCTGTGGAATGGGAATGTTCCACTCACGAGTGGCGGACGGGTGAGCGTTATGAGGATGGTGGTCTGAAGTCCTACAGCGAGGATCTGAAGACGTGGCTCTTCGAGGGAAGAGAGCTTCGTACCGCTTGCTCTCATTCAAGAAGGTAAGGCATACAGTATCGTCTGCGACCAACTCGGCACGCCCACAGAGGCGTACGACGAGGAGGGCAAGGAAGTGTGGTATCGTCGCTTGGATATAAACGGCAGGGTGCTTGAGGAAGCTCAGCCTGGGCTGAATCCCGAGGGCTATGTGTCGACACCCTTCCTCTTCCAGGGGCAGTACTACGACTACGAGACAGGGGCTGGCATACAACAGATTCCGATACTACGATTCCGAGCTGGGCAGATACATCTCGCAAGACCCAATTAGACTCAGCTAGTGGGACATTGCATCCATACACTTATGTCGAAAAATAGCTTTGTTTATTGCGACATATTTGGTCTTAGTCCATCATATACCCCCAAAGGGGATTAATGGAAATGCAATTGATAGTAAGAATGCTCAGCGTGGCTACGAGATATACGATAAAGTATGGCCGAGTAGTTAAGACTGGAGTAAGTGGAGGTAAAATACGACAAGATGGAAAAATCAGTAAGAGCTGAAGTTCAAGTAAGGAGATGGAATAAAGCTGAGAATGACCCCAATGGTCCTTATGCATTAAAAATCGTTAAGAGGTTAAAGGGAAGGAAAGGGGCAAGAGAGCGGATTCTCAAGCGGGAGTCAAATAATGCACATAAGCACCGAGCTACACTAGACCCCGCAAAGCATAAAAGACCATAATTATGATTGTAAAGAGAATTCACATTAAACTAGAAGTTGAGTACAGTAAAATTCCTTCTCAAAAATTTTTCTGTACCAATTTTTATCTAAGGAGTAGGCATATATTTAACTTCATAGAAAGAGAATGTCTTAAGAAACTCAAAGAGAAGCTGATTATGATACAATTTTCGATTGAAGTGCGATACGGATTTGAGCCCCTTTATATGCAGCCTACAGCAGAAGTTATTTACCATAATGTCCTGAGAATTATTCTACCTTTCAACCTAGAGGAGTATAGACAATTATCAACGCTGAATGAGTACTATACATTTATAGAAAGAATACTTGTGGACACGCTTGGGGTTGTTGGAGATCGCTTTTAATTTCCCCGGTAATGAGATCCTTGAATCATATCATAATTTCCTCCAGCAAGGGTGTAAGAATACATGGATTCTACAGAGTAAGATTCTGGATAAAAGAGAGTAAAACTTAAAGTTCAATTGAAAGGACAATTAACTGATAGCAAGTTTATACTTGAGTATTTACTCTATGCTGGTAAGACTCTTGTAGCTTCGCAAGCTATATTTACTGGAGATCCCAGATGAGCTCATCTTTTTCCAATATAGTTAAGGAGGTTTATTGGGATGGCAGGTATATCGTAATTTCGGGGAAGAATGGTATTATAAAGCGATTGCCACTGGACTATTTACCTAAGTATATTCGTTGAGGAGTGCTGTGATGCACACCTCATCGAGCGAAAGCTATGACAAACACTGACTTATCGTGATCTTTTACGGAGTAGTCTCGGCTCTCAGCTCAGCTATGAGCAGAAATGCTTATGGCGAGCTGGTTTGCTTCAGAACCGGTGAAGCGGAAACAGATGCGAGCTTTACAAGCGAGCATCAGTATGATAGTCTAGGGCTTTGAGCTGGAGCGTCTCTTACCAGGAGGTGTTAGTCAGAGCTTTGCCTATGACAACATCAGGGCGTTTGGTCGATAGCAAGACCCGCCGCTCTTCGAGCAGCGTCGCTCTCGCCACTACAACTGGGGCAGTGCCGATCGTCTCCTCTCGATCGAGGATGACCGCTCACGGACTCACTCAGTATAGCTACAGCCCCTCAGGTGAGCTGGCGATGGCATAAAGGAGTATCTCTTAGATAGTTGTTTCAAGATTGATAAAGTAATAGATGGCTGGTGTATAGACAGAGCTAATGCTCTCTTTCTAGGCGTGTGCCTTTCAGTATGTCTTGTCGTTTGCTCTTGTCGTGGGAAGGAGCAACGAGCAGTTCATAGAGTATGTCCTACGACTTATATGCCCCAGGGAATTGGATCAGCTCTATCAGTCTCTTTTGCCGGGATAGCTTCATCTTGCAGGAGCTACACGATGAGTTTAGAAATCCGACAGAGAGGCTCTTCCCTATGGAGCAACGGATGGCTCATAAGACCTGGATCCTGGAGTTTACTTGGCGGGAGAGGCTGATAGCCTCATCACCGTTTTGGTATGTAAGAGAAGCTGACACGCTGAGGAAACTGAGACACTTCAGATTCTCAGAGCAGTGATGAGTTCTAGCCATTGATCTTTCCTTCCCTTGGTCGCTATTCTGATTCAGTGAAGTAATAGAAGTGTAGTTTATGAGCGTGTTCACGAAGATTCTTCAGGTTTCTTGCTTTATTTCTAGTCTCCTCGCCTGCACAGGTCCTAGTAGGGAGCAATCGCAACACATACCGCCTCAGAAGCTCCCGATCAGTTACACACCCATGGAACTGGATAGCCTCTATGAGCCACTTTATCGGGACAGCTTTATCTTTGCAGGAGAAGTATGATGAATTTCGGCATCCCGTGGAGCAACAGTTCCCGTGGAGCAGCGCTTAGCACTGATCAGTGGATCCTGGAGTTTACTTGGAGAATTAAAAGCTGATAGCCTCATCACGGTTTGGTACATCCGTGAAGCCAACACACTAAGAATCTTGGATAGATATATATACTCAGAGCATGATGAGTTCTAGCCATTGATCTTTCCTTCCCCTTGGTCGCTATTCTGATTCAGTGAAGTAATAGAAGTGTAGTTTATGAGCGTGTTCACGAAGATTTTTCAGGTTTCTTGCTTTATTTCTAGTCTCCTCGCCTGCACAGGGTCCCTAGTAGAGGAGCAATCGCAACACATACCGCCTCAGAAGCTCCCGATCAGTTACACACCCATAGAACTGGATAGCCTCTATGAGCCTCTTTATCAGGATAGCTTTATCTTGCAGGAGAAGCATGATGAATTTCGGCATCCCGTGGAGCAACAGTTTCCCATAGAGCAGCGCTTAGTACACAGTCAGTGGATCCTGGAGTTTACTTGGAGAGTTAAAGCTGATAGCCTCATCACAGTTTGGTACATCCGTGAAGCCGACACACTAAGAATCTTGGATCGGTTCAGATACTCTGAGTATGATGAGTTCTAAGCACCTTCCTACTCCTTGAATAGATGGCTGAGACTAGCATCATTCTTAATCCGCTCCATCTCACTCACAATAAGCCTTAGGGGTCTCTTGCTTCACGCTTATAGCTGGCTTCGATGGTCTCGCTGGGACTATCGAAGCCAGCTTTGCAAGGAACTCTGCAATGACAGAGATAGGCTGGGCAGCTCCCTAGGCACGTATCGAGCTCCATCATACGCGGAAGCTTAGCGTTTCTCGCTTCTGATAATCTAGGGTTAGCTCAATAGCCTGTTGCTCAAGGGTGATTATTTGCTGGGAGTACTGCTCTAACCGTTGAAGCATTACCTGTGCTGCCTTGACCGAGTGGTAGCTGTTGATAGCCTTTACTGTTTGGTTGTGAGGATACCGATCTTATGTATTTGGGCTGTCAGCTGGGAGAGTTTCCGGTAGTACTCGACGGCGGATTCATCTACGGTGATGACCTTAAAGCTCTCGTCTAGGAGACGAGCGCGCACGAGAGTCTGATTTTGTTTTGGCTCCTGATTTTATGGAAGAGGGCGATAACTTTCTCTTGATCCTTGGTGCTGGGCAGTCGGGTATCCCATCGGTCCCAGCGTTCAATCCTTTCGGTCATAACTCTTGGTGTGGTAATTACGACTTCGGAGTGATTCTCTCCCCCTCTTGGGAGCAAGGGTCTTTGTCGGCAAAAAGCGGAGTTTGTCGGACAAAGACACACCCTTACCAGTATCAGAGTGGATGCTTCATAGCTTCGCTCTATCCCTCTATCTCTCGATTAATTAATTTCTCGAGATCTCGAGATCTCGACATCTCGAGATGTAATCCTCGCGATAGCTTAAGTGATATCCGTTTACTGTCTCGCTCGTGATAGGAGCTGATTCATCACTCACACTCTCGATATGCATAGCGCTTGGGTTAAGGACATCCGCCTCCGAGTCAAGTGTATTGAGCTTTCTCTTTCTCTTCACCACTTATCATCCCCACAGGACACGTGCTCCATTCCCCGAGTTTATGCGGTAATGAGAGGAGGAGCTATCTCCTTTTCTTTTTCATCGAAGGTGTGGTATTTACGTTCTGCTTATCCATAGTGACATTTTTTATGCGTCCAACGATCGGAGTATGCTGATTCCTTTTTCGAGCAAGACAGAGGTAGCGGGGCGATGGCAGACACAAGGTTTTTGGGGGAATACGACCTGGAGCCCTGGGGCGGAAGTGTGGAGATTTTCCTGCCAACCTGAGGCACCGACCTTGGGGTAGCCCAAGCCCCGTCCCTACCTTTGCGAGGGAAAAGAAACAGCATCCGTCGCTTACGCATCAAGTGGAGCGGCTGGATGAGAAGCAGAAGTGCAAAAGCCTATAAGTCGAAAGTAAAAAGGTGGCTGGCTCCTGAGAGCCAGCCACCCGCCTATAGTATGAGGAATTATCCTTGCTAAAGGATGCAGATCAGGATCGCTACGAAGATGGCTAACCAGAAGAAGATAGCCGAGGATGGTGAAGGTGATTTGTAGGATGGTCCGTACTACGAAGCGTAGCAGGAGGAAGCCCTGCGATGATGGCTACAATCGTCACGACCTGTGGTGTGACGACTCTAGAGATGAGGTAGATGGCAGCTACAACAAGTGTCAGTAGAAGCGCCAGCTCAATGATACGTCGCCAGTCAACGAAACGGGAGGGGACACCTGCCTCTTCGTCTGCTTGTCGGGAGAGGCCTTACCCCTGATGAAGACAGGGCTGTGCGGATCGTGATTCATTGCTTGAGTATTCATATCTGGGGGCATTCTTGAGTTTCAAGAGTAGGGACAAGATGCTTCGCGACACAAAGAGCAAGGGTGCTTGCCTCTTGACGTGTGGGAGCGGGGCGTATATCTTGGCTCTTGACACTCGAATGTCCCCAGTGGGATCTTACTCTTGAACGTATATCTCAGCCTTGTCCACGATGGGCAAGTGATTCTCCTCAATGAGCAGGACGATGGTACCTGTCAGCTCGGTGTAGAGTTGCTCATACTCACGACTTCCGTCAAAATCATCGCGGAGATCATACTTTGAAAAAGACCGCTTGAATGGACTTGTTGCCCAGGAGGATGGGGGCGAGCCTATGGGGAGGGGCTCGGGAAGCTCTTCGAGAACTCCTGCTCAAGGATGGAGACGAGGGTGTCATACTTGGAGAAGTGGAGTCCCTGATAGAGGATCTCGCTGGCCATTGCCTCCGCCTCGAGGTGCGAGAAGCCCTGGGCTACGCTATCGCAGTGGGAGGAGAGGGCTAGGGTCAGTGCGTGCACCGATGAAGGCGCTGTCGGTTATTAACTCGGGATGATGGTCTCTGAGGTAGCCTTCCAGCTTGAGTCGGAAGTAGGAAAGCTCTTTCTTAGTCTGATTCATAATGGGGGCTTGTGTTAAGGGGGAGAGCATAGGCTTAGAGACCCATGGCTTCGTTGAACTTATCGAGCTTGCCCGCTAGCTGCTCCATATCGTGCTCAATCTTCTTGCTGGTGATACGGGGCATAGATCTGTGTAGTCTTGATGTTGGTATGCCCCAGCATCTTTGAGACGCTCTCCATCGGTACACCTTTGCTGAGCGACATCGTCGCAAAGGTGTGTCGGGCTAGATGGAAGGTGAGCCGCTTTTTGTACGCCACACACGTCGGCGATTTCCTTGAGGTAGGCATTCATCTTCTGGTTGGAGAGGGATGGGGAAAAAGCTTCCCGTCTTTGGAAGTCGTACTAGGGCTATACTTCTCGATGATGGCCTTGGGGATGTCTAGAAGGAGGATGTTACTCTCCACGCTTGTCTTCTTTCTTCGTGTCACGTGATCCATGTCTTTCCATTCATAGTAACGAGGTGTTCTCTTCTGAGGTTTGCGACATCAATATAGGCAAGTCCCGTGAAGCAGGAGAAGAGGAAGAGGTCACGGACGAGCGCGAGGCGAGGGATGGTCAGCTCCTTGTTGGCTATCTTCAGGATCTCTTCGTCGGTGAGGAAGCCTCTATCTACAGAGGTGAGGTGGAAGTGGTGATCTCGAAAGGGATCTTGGAGGAGATAGCCCCGCTTGAGGGCATAGATAGTGACGGTCTTCAAGGTCTTCATCTTCTTGACAGCGGTATTGTAGGCACACTGAGGCCACTGTCGTGAGGTACAACTCGAAGTCCTGGATGATGGCAGGTGTGAACTCCATCAGTCCGATGTCCTTACGCTTATACCTGTGTACTAGGAACTCGAAGAGTGCTTTACGCAAGACGCTGTACTTCTGCAAGCTCTCCTTGCTGATGGTGTGCCCCACGCGCTGACGGATGTCATCGATGAACTTGTCAAAGACAGGAGAAAGGTGCTGAACTCCTGGATTTGTCCGAGGTAGGCTGAGCGGAGCTTGTCAAGCGAGATCGTTTGGTCGTCTTGGTACTTGTGGTAGAGGGAGTGGAGGTTGGCTGAGATGGCATCCAGACTAGCATTGACAGCGAGGGCTTCTGAGGAGCGCCCCTTCTGCCGGCTGGTCCGGTTGTTCCACTGTGCCTTGTCTACGAAGATCTTCGTGGAGCCAAGATTGCTCATTGCTCCTCCGAGGAAGATGCGTAGCGTGACGGGCGACTTGCCTTCTTTATTCTCGTAGTTTGAGCGTAGGTAGAAGGACACCTTGAACGATTGTCTCATAATGCATCATTCGTTAGTGTAGCACGTGCTACAAAAGTTACTTACTTACACATTGAATGAGAGTATGTTGCTACCTTCAATTAGCCCTTCATTTAGCCGTCACTGCTACACAAATTGCTACGTCTAATTTTGTGTAGCAGTTTCTGTAGCAGAATTTGACCGATTGATGATTATTAGACCCTAGGGGTAAGCCGTCAAGTCTATAGACCGCATACAAAGAAAAAAATCGTTGTAAGACCGTGTCCTACAACGATTTCCTCTTATTTTGAAGACTTCTCTGACGACCATTTTGCAGTCACATTGAAGCCTTTTGCGGAG
>BNJT01000046.1_pt1 | contig 24238 bp, 38 predicted proteins | sample 8540491 | NCBI WGS metagenome assembly BNJT01 (sample SAMD00202455, study PRJDB9452) | human saliva metagenome | host: Homo sapiens | reverse complement strand
GTCGAATGTCGCAGCGACAATTGCGAAATCTGCAGGACAAATTCTGTGTACTGGTGCATCATTCGGTGTTTCAGGGTTTCATCATGTTCCGAAAATATCTCGCCAATGGGCCCTGAATTTCAGGAGAATTGACATTTTGGCAATAGTCATTGCTACCGATAAATCTCTTTTTCTACAGCGATTCATCAGAAAACAAACTGCACCCTGGGCCTTTCAGAATATTTCCGCGCAGCGCCCGGTCCACGCTTTCCTTCCGTCCTGCAATCGGCATCGATCGATCCGCAGCGGCATTACCATGGAAGAGCAGCAGCCGGCTTGTCAACGAAGTCTCGATGAGGGCAACATGAATCGGGAAATGGATTACCAGTCGGCAGCGGACCAGTCGCTGCCGGTCTGGCCATTTTACTGCTCTTAGGCCAGGCCATGCCTGGCTGGTCTTTTTTGCCGTCGCCACGCTGGGCTCGACCCTGCCGGGCAACTCAATCCCACGCCGGCCCGGCTGGGCTGGCTGGCAGCCGGTTACTTCCTGCCGGCGGCACTGCTGTCGGCCAGGCCGTTCACTTCGTGCAGAAGCGCGGCACGCGCGCAGGGCCTGATCGTCGTGTTCCTGATCACGGCGGCCGCGCCTTGCTGGTGACCTCGGCCCTGCCGGGCTGGGCAGTGCCTGCGTGGGCATGGCCTGGGGGAGGGCGTGGCCCTGTCACTGGCGCAGCCCGCCACCCGGCTGGCCCGCCATGGCACATGCCGACGTCGCAGCACGCCCGCTGGTGATGTTCATGGCCCAGGCCGGGCTGCCGATGGCCACCGCCATTCTGGGCGGCGCTCGTGCTGCGCAGACAGCTGGCTGGCAGGCTGCGCTGCCACCTGGGTGCCGGTGGCCTCTTTCTGGTGCTGCTGGTCCATGGATTCCGGCCGACGACCGCAACGACACCGTGCTGCCCCGACGGAGACGAACGGGCCAGCCAGCAGCCCCTGGCTGCTGGCTGCCGTCGATGCCCTGGTCGGACTGGTGTTCTCGTGCTGCGCGCTCTGGCTGGGCATGTACGCCCATCTGCTGGCCATGCCGACCCAGCATCACGGCACGATGGTCAGCCTGGGCCGGGGCAGGGCTGGTGGCCTGGGACTGGCCCGCCAGCATGGAAGGACAGGTCGAACGCCGGAATGGCTTCCCGGCGCGCATTGCTGCTGGGCGCTGCCGCGGCGGTGCTTCTGCTGCCCTGGCGGCAGGAGCCAGCGCTGGCCCCTGTGGCTGGCGGCCACGGGCATCGGCTTCACGCTGTTTGCCTGCTTGAATTGCTGGTGGCCCGTCTGCTGGCCCCGGAGCGCCCATGACGTCGAGCTGCTGGTCGGTATTGGCGAAAGCTGACCATGACCAGCGCCATCCAACCTCCGCCTTTTCCGCCACGCAGGCTTGTTCCCCCTGACCGGCGGTCAGCCAGACGCCCATCCACCCAAGACTGGCGCCTTTTCGCCCGAGATCCCGGACCGTTTCCCTCCACGCTGGGCGGACCGGTGCCGAACGACGGCGGTGACGGCAGAGACATCGCCTTCCCGTCCACCGCCACCTTCACCCGCCACCTCAGCCCCGACCTCGACGATGCGGCTCTCCCGCGAGGCTGCGCAGCCCGGGCTTTCAGCCTCCACAGTCCTCCGGGCCCGACAGCCGCTTCTTCTCGCCCACCACAGGCGGAACCAGGTCAAGCACAATCCGCCGGGATACGCGCGCGCGCTGGCCCGGCCCCAGGTCCTGCGGGACCGCCGAGCCACAGCGCCTGCCAGTGCCCCGCCACCCAGGCCCCACGATCAGCGCGGCAGCTGCGCCAGATGAGGCTCTGGAAGACGGGATCGAGGCCTGGATTCCGGAGTCCGAAGATGGCGAGATTCCGCTGCCGGAAGGACAGTTCCGCCTGCGCGCTGCTGGCCGAGAACATAACCGTCTCACCTCGGTCACGCCAATCCGGCCATCACGCAGCTCATCACGGCCCATTTCCTGGGGCTGCCGGTCCGCTGGTCCTGGGCTTCGCGACTGACAGCCTGTCAGGTTCAGCTTTTCTCTGGTACCTGCTGGCCGTCCTGCTGGTCCTGGCCGGTGCGCTTTACCTGATGCGAAGCATCACCGCGGCGTGTAGCGCCAAAAAGGCCTAACATTGCGACTGTCTGCTTTCATCCCGATGAGGCGGCTCGCCATAGAAAACCCTTCCTGCCTCGAAGGACAGCCTCTCTTCTACGATGCCATAGAGCCTGTCCTTCGACATGGTTTCGGTCCAGTCAGGTGGTCTACGGGCGGGCAGGCAGCTTAACGTAGCCACCCCGTGCTGCTGCGCGCGGGACTGGAAGTGGCCGTGCTTACCGTGGTGTTCAGCAGCACGCCCCATATCCCACCATCACGGCGGCTGCATTTCTGACGACTGGTTGCGGCTACCTGTCCGACCTGAAGGCCCGGCGCGCGCTGTCCCAGCTGCGTGCCGTGCTGGTGGGCTATCTGGGCGTGGCCCCAGCCGAACCGCATGCTGGCCCAATAGCTGCAGCCTCTGCGCGAGCAGTACCCCGGCCTGCTGGTTGTCGCGGATCCGGTGATGGGTGACGAGGACAGCAGCATCTACGTGGCCAAGGGCATGGTGGATGGCCACCTCCAACACCTGATCCCGCAGTCCACAGGGCTCACCCCAACGGCTTCGGCTGCGCTATCTGACCAGCATGCCCGTGGACACCATCGACCAGGTGATTGCAGCGGCCCGCACGCTCATCCGGGGAACACCCGCTGGATCGTCGTCACCAGCGCGGCGCCCCAGGACTGTCGAGACGAGATCCAGCTGATTGTCGTCACGGCCGACGGGGCCGACGCATCGGCACCCGCCGCGTCGACAGCGTGGTCAGGGCGTTATGTTCAGCGCCACACTGACGGCCTGCCTGCTGGCCGACCAGTCACTGAACGAAGCAGCCAGTTTCTCGGCCAACGTGGCGTGCAGGCCCTGCAATACACGCGTGACGCCGAAAGCGGCGGCTGCTGCTGCCCGAGATAGGGTGTGCCCAGCTTCAAAGTAGGCCGTGCCACGGCGGCTGTGGTGCGGTAGCCAGCTGCCCCAGCAGGGCTCAGGTCATGCAGCCGGCGTGCAATCAGGTGGCGCACCGTCCACCACCCACCCTCCAGCGTCCATCGACGGCCAGCAGCCGGCTGCCCACCAGCACCCGGCGGCTGCACCTCAGGTCACCTGCCAGACCACCACATTCACCGTCCCCCACTCATCCTCCAGCGTCACGAAGGTGGCCTTGCGCTGGCATCAGGCGGCCGCTGCCGCATGATCACCAATCCGGCCGCCCGCACGCCCGCCCATGGGGAATGTCCTGCAGGGCACGGCTTTCATGCAGCGTCTTTCCTGAAGCTGCGGCCGCAACGCGCCAGCGGGTGTGGGCTGAACCCCCTGCGAACGGTAGTCGGCCAGCAGCGCCTGCGCCACACCATCCGGGGCGGGCAGGTCCACGGTCTGCTCCTGCAGTGACTGTGCAAACAGGGGTGGGCTCCTCCACCAGCCACTGCCCAGTGCGCGGCGTGACGGGGTGAGCCGTCAGGGCCCGCAGCGCACCGGCCTCGGCCAGCAGGCCGGCCCCTCGCGCGCATCAGCCCGGCCCCGGTGGCGAGATCGGCCACATCCCGAAAGGCACGCAGGGCCCGCCTGATCCCACCCGCGCCGGCTGAGCGCACGATGCGCCGCGCAGCTACTCGCTCAGCCAGCCACCTGCCCGGAAGCCCAGCCGCCAGGGCCCGGCTGGGCTGCCAACTCACCCCTCCAGCGTGTTGTCCCAGTGGCTGTGGCATACGTCCCACCAGCCGCACGGTCACCCCCCCATGGCGGCGGGCATCCTGCAGCAGGCTGCTGGCCGAGATAAGCCATCGGCTGGGGAATTGAGCAGCGCACAGATGAGAGCGGCGGGCTCATGGCGCCGAGCCAGCAGCTCACGTAGGTGATCAGCGCAAACGCACAGGCGGCTTTCGGAAAGCCTTGGTTGGCCGTCCTTCAGCGCCGAAGATCCGCTCGGCAAACGCCAGGCTGCAGCGTTCCTGCATGCCGCCCACCAGGCGCTGGCGGTGGATCTCCAGGTCGCCATGACGACGCCAGGCCGCCATCGAACGCCGCAGATGGTCAGCCTCGCCCGGGGTGCTTAATGGCAGCGACGATGGCCAGCTTCTTGGCACTCCTGAGCAGCGCAACGTGCGCTCGAAGACCTCGCGCAGCGCCTCGGATGGATAGTTGACCGGCTCCAGCCCCTGACGACAGCGCGGGTACGGATGCACCATGATACGCCCTGGATGAGGCCGGGCCGGACAATGGCCACCTGAATGGCAGATCGTATTAGAAGCAACGCGGCTGCAGCCGCGGCGGCGCTCGATCTATCTGGGCGCGGGATTCGATCTGAAGACGCCCACGGTGTCGGCCGCACTGATCGTGTCGTGGGTGGCGTCATCATCGGGCTGATGGTGGCCGGTGTCAGGTGACGGCTCGCGGTGCCCGCGCCAGCAGCGCGCCAGCGTCTTTCGCACGCGGGTCCAGCATGCCCAGCGCCGGGCAATCCACGCTTCGCATGCCCAGCACGTCCAGGTCGTCGCTTGTTCCACTGGATGATGGTTCGCGCGCCGGCATGGCCGCATTCTCGATGGGCACTGCAGACGGGACAGCGGGCCGTCGGAGATCACGAAACCCGCACGTGCTGCGAGCGAGGTGGCGGGGATGGTCGCGCGCAGCGCCTCCACCAGATGCAGCAGCTCGCTGCATCGGCGGCGTCAGCCGGATCGAAACCGGCCTCCGCCAGCCGGTCGGTCACGTCGCGTCGCCATAGCCGCCGCCGCCCGAAGCAGGCCCCGATGGCCGTGACCTGATCGGGCGGAAAGCCGAGTGCCCGGGCCACGTCACGCGCCGCGCTGCGCGGTGCGCGAGATGACGTTGGCTGTCGCGCCGCCCGCGCCCGGCCGTACTTGCCGCAGATGTACTGGAAGACCTCCTCGCGGCGCTCGTGCTCGAAATCCACGTCGAGTGTCAACGCTGGGCGCGCTCGTTGCGCTCGCGGCTGATGAAACGCTCGACTCAGTTTCACTTTCTGCATCCGGGAAGGGTCCACCTCGACGATGCCCAGCACAAACAAGGCGGCCCGGGTGCGGCCGAACCCGCGACCCTGGCAGATGCCCTGGCTGCGCGCACCGCGCACGATGTCGTGATGACCGTGAGAATGGGGCTCATGGCAGGTCGGCAATCAGCGCCAGCTCATGCTCACGACTCACTCCGACGACGACCCGGTCGGGCGCCCCTGCGGCCAGCGCCAGCACGCCCTTCCTCCAACCAGGTGAAACGGCAGCCGCTGAGGTAGAGCGTGTGTCCCTCCGGCACCAGCTCACACTGCCGGACAGCGGTACTGCCTGGCGGGCTGTCCGGCCTGAAGGTGCATCGCCTCGCAATCTCCGCAGTCTCGGCCAGCAGCGCCGGCGGATGAGATTCCGGCTTCAGCACCTCGCGGCGGCGCAGATGGCGCTCGCCATTGCAGAAGAGCCAGCCGCCGGCCTCGGTCAGCGGCCGCCGATGGCGCAAAGCGCCGCCAGCGTTGTCCTGCAGCGCCAGCAGCTTCAGGTCCAATGTGCACATGTCACCGCAGGCCCACCGGCGTCAGCGTCTGCTGCTGCCAGCGCCAGCAGATGCCTCAGCACAACCGCATCGTCGCGGGTCACGATGCAGCTCCACCGCCAGCCGGGCGTGGGGAAGCGCGCCACACCCAGGCGGCCCGCTCCAGGGCCAGCCGGTCACTCCGCCTGAATTCCGAAGGGACGGCGCGCGCTCGTCGCCCATCGCCATGGCGCAGCCCATCACGGCGCATACTGCCTGCGGCTCAGCCGGGCGCGTCGGCCTGCACCTCATCCGGATGCGCAGAAGGCAGCCACAGGCGGAAACGGCCCGGAAGATCCAGCCGGGGCGGGTGGAGTCCTCGCGCACGTGAGCCGGTAGCAGCCCTTTGCGGCGGCGGCGCGCCGTCCGAGCTCGTGATCAGGCTGCACAGCGCCTCATAACCGGCCTGATCCTGTACCCAGCAGCACAGGAAACGGGTTCCGGTCAGACCAGCCGAATTCGCTGCGACAATGAGCGGCACACCGTGTTCGGCTGGCCTCGAAGGCGCGCACGATGCCGGCCAGCGAGCACTCGTCGGTGATGGCCCAGCGCGCTGGTAGCCACCGCAGGCCCAGGCGCGCTGACTGCGCTGCGCTGGGGCGCGCAGGAAGGTGAAAGTCCGACAGGCGGTGCAGCTCGGCATCGAGCCATTGGCGGCAGCATCGCCACGCCGGCATCGGCGTCCTGCCCGGCAGCCCGTGCGCCAGAGCATTCCCGCCGCTGCTGGCTGGTCTGGCCGGATCCGTACCTTGGCCGCTGCCGGGGGTTCATGGCCACCCTGTCATGCAGACGCGTGCAGCATCGGGCCCGTGCTGGCCCACGGCCGAGAATGCAGGCCAGCTGACCATTGGCCAGGCGCAGCGCGTAATAGTCGCGTTTCAGATCACCGCCGTCCCACGCCGGACTCCAGTCGCTCGGTCCGCCAACAATCTCGGCCACAGGCTGCGGGTGACCGAGACGCGGCTCGGGCAGCATCCAGCCTGGCCGGGCCGGCCAGCCCGAGCAGACGCTCTGGCGCGCCAGCCCATTTCATCGGCCGCCCCGTCCATGGGCTCCACCACCTTCTTCCAGGCATGTTCAGGGGCGCGGATCGGCCACCACAGCGCCACCCCATACACCGCATCACTCGCCCAGCCGGACGCGCAGGCGCTCGCGCAGCTGCCCCAGCCCTCGGCCCGCCCGGTACGGGCATCGAACAGGTCACGACCCGGCGGCTGCAACGGCTGCGGTCGCGGGCCACCAGGCGCAACCCGACCACCGGCCGCTCCAGCACCACCGGCCTCCAGCCGGCCGCGCAGCCAGTTCGAAGAGCGCGCCCCGTCATGCTCCGGCGCCAGCGCCGCAGGCACGGCGGCGTCGCGCCAGCGCCGCCTCGTCAGACGTGCGTCGCGAACCGCGCTCGCGGTCCAGCCACGCCGTCGGCTGCTGCACCCGGATGCGCCGTGCCAGAAAAGGGTCGCCAGATCCATCGCCAGCCGGCGCAGCGGCGAGCATCAGTGGCTGATGATCGTGCGCCATGTTCAGCTCCAGCCGCATGTCGAAATGCTCGGGCGGCTGGGGCGAGATCAGCGGCGGCTGCCGCCGTGCCGCAGCTCGTCCAGACAGTGCAGCAGGGATTCGAAGCGCCGTCGCAGCGTCCAGCCGGCATGTCGAAGACCTGCCGAAGCCGCGGATGCCCAGCCGGTGCGCGCGCTCGCCGGCACGCCATCGGAGCGAGGCGGCACGCGTCGCACCGGCACGACGCCAGCGACTGCAACTGTGCCGCATCCGGTGGCCTGCAGGCCATCCTGCAGCCAGGCCAGCGGATGGGCCGCCCGGGGAAAGGGCGCCAGCGCGATGCGATGGTGGAACTGCGAGATCCGACAGCTCGCCGCCACACGCTGTTTCCTCGAAGCCCAGGCCACCGCCCATCAGCCCCAGGCTGCCCACCTCCAGCTGAGGGCTGCGGCCAGGCCGTTACGAGACCTGATGGCTGAAGCGAAGTAGGCCCAGGCCGCCAGCCACTGCTGCCAGCGCGGCAGCGCAGCGGCATCATGCGCGGGGCGATGAACTCGGCGCGAATGGCCCGGGCCACGGTCGGCTTCTGGCCGCGCAGCCCGCACCGTGCGGCAGCCGCATGACGACCACGGCTGCGGCATGTGGCTGGACCATCCACCAGCACCAGCGGTGCCTCCGGGTCAGGCTGGCTGCGCCCGGACCACGATCAATGCTTCAGCTCCGGCAGCGCAATGCAGGCCCACAGCATGGCTCAGGCCGCCGGCGCGTGGGACGGGCGGGCACTGCGCCGCGCGTTTCAGGACCTGCAGCCCGCCGTCGGGCGCGCTGCAGCCGCAGCGCGGCCGGCGAGGAGCTGCACATGGCGCGCACGGAGACGCAGCGCCACGCCCAGCGCCTGCCACCTGGTCGGCCGCTACCTGCAGCCGGCGCAGCGCCGCATGACTGGCGCCCTCGGGCCAGCCCAGCACAACCTGCACAGCGCTGCCCGAGCCGCAGGCACTGCTCGAAGGCCCAGAGCGCATCAGCCCGGCTCGAGCATGGATGATCTCCAGCCGGGACAGCAGCGACGCTGCCCGCTGCCAGGCAATGGCGCAGGAGCGCTGAAGGGCGGCGCCACCCGGCACCACCCGGCCCAGCCGCCGGCCTGCGACAGCCGCGCCAGCACCGGGCCACAGCGGCCGCGGCTCGACGCCCGGCGCCGGTGACGGCACCTCCGGACAGCGAGGCGGCCGGCCCATCCTCCCAGCAGCGCGACTACATCCCGCGCCTGATGCCCGTGGCAATGCGGCAGCCAGCGGCGGCGGCACCGCCTGCGATTGCCAGACCTGCCGGCCCGCCAGCAGGCTTCGCCGGCGTGACCGGCGAGGGCCGGGGCAGGGTCCGACAGAACCGCGGGATCTGCAGCCTGAGACGTGTGGCAATCATCTGTCCCGTAGGGAAGACCCGCTCAGGGACGGCGCAGCAGGCCGCAGTAGATGCCCTCGATGGCGAAGTCTTCCCAGGGGAAGGATCGATGGGCACATGCCGGGCATTGCGCGGCGGCAGCCGCACCTGGCCGTTGTGCTGCCAGAGCCGCTTGATGGTGATGCCATCGACCCGGGCAATGACGATCTGGCCGTGCAGGCATGCCTGCGGCTGGCGCTGCCGGCACGGTCGCACGTCGAGGATGCCGTCGATCGATCATCAGATCCTGCACGCGCAGCGAAATCGGGCCGGGCGAGAACGGCCAGCGGTCGATCTTTCGGTGACGCTCGATGCGGTCCCCGGCGAGGATCGGCTGACCGGCCGCCACCCGTCCGCAGCGGCGGCCGCAGTGATCGGCGTCATCGCCTGCGTCATCCGCGTCCTCGCATCCGCACGGCGGGGCCGCCCCTTACAGCAGCCCGGATGCCCCGCGCCTTGCCGCTGGGTTCGATGAGGGCCGCGCGCCGCCGCGCCTGCGGGTGCTTGGCGCGGCGGGACTGGCCCAGCCGAAGGCGTGCATCAGTTCGTGCAGGGTAGCGGGCCATGGGTCTGCAGATGCCCGGTGCGGGAAGTCCAGCACCTGACGCTGGCGTTCGGTGAGTGCTCATGGTGCCGTGCATTACACCAATGTCTCCCCGACGTCATCAGCCATCAGACGACCTCCCCATCGCGCGCGCCCACACGGCCAGATGCGGTGCATCCAGACGGCAGCTTCTGCGGCGGGTCGTCCAGCGCCTCCACCGCCATCGGCCGGGCCAGCAGGAGTAGCCCTGCGGCTCTACGTCGCACTGCAGGACCGGCAGCAGGATGTCGCGCGCTGCCCCTCGGTCTCCACGCCCTCGGCCACCACCCGCAGTCAGCTGATGGAGCCAGCTGGATCACCACGCACCACGATGGCCCTTGCATCCGGCCGCACCTCGATGTCGGCCACGAAGCTGCTGTCGATCTTCAGCTGCCGGGCAGGCAGCTGCCGCGGTCGCTGGGGCCGGAATAGCGGTCGAAAGTCGTCGATCTGACGGGTGAGACGCCGATGCCGAGAGCGCGCCTCAGAAACACGCTGGGTGCTCTCGATGTCACTCCATCGCCACCGATTCCGGTGATCTCTTGCCCAGCAGCTGGCTGGGCATCACCCTGGTGGCGGGCCAGCGCGGACTCGATGCGCGGCACCAGCTCCTCCGGTGCGCGGCTGGTGGTGGACCGACAGGTTGATCGCCACATTCATCGGCCTCGTCGGCCCAGACGCGCATCTGGCGGCGGCTTTCCTCGATCACTGTTGCGCAGTTTGGTCAGCCCGAAGCGCTCGGCAGTCGGGATGACGTTGGAGCACGTACCGCGCGTGGGATGCTGCCAGCGCGGCGACGCTCCCGCGCCTGCAGCCGTCAGCCGGGCATCGATCTTGGGCTGATGGTGCAGCTGCAGCTCGCCGCGCTCCAGCGCGCGGCGCGGGTCCTGCTGCAGGCTCAGCGCGTCCTGCGCCCCTCGTTCATCCACGCGACTCGAAAAGCGCGCAGGTGTGCCGCCGGCCCGCCCGGCGCATACGCGCCGCCGGCGTTCTGCACCAGCTTCAGGCGGTCGCCATGCGCCGGAGTACAGCGCCACTACACCGATCCGGAGAGCATCACCTGGTGGCGAACCTCCAGCAGCTGCGCCGCACCTGGATCGCGGTTGGCCAGGCTGGCGCAATCGAGCCACGTCGAGACATCCTCCGCCAGCAGCACGAACTCGTCGCCGCCAATGCGGGCCACCGTGTCGCTGTCCCGCGCTGGCCGTGCCGCAGCCGGCGGGCGGCCTCCCTTCGGCACCTCGTCACCCGCGCGCGTGGCCCAGCATGTCGTTGATCGGCGAAGCCGTCCAGGTCCACGAACAGCGCGGCCAGCTTGCGCGGCTCGCGCCGCTGCTGCAGCTGTCGTCGTCACGGTCGGCAGCGCTGCATCGCGTGCAGCAGCCGATCCCTCGAAAGAGCATCCGATTGGGCGGCCGGTCAGCGGATCCGATGAAGCGCGCCGGCGCAGTTCCTCATTGGCCGATTCCAGCGCTGCAGGTTGGCGCTTCGTGAGCGCCTTTCGCCCCCGCCGGAAAAGAGCAGCAGCGCCACGGACGCAAGGATGACGACCAGCACCGAAAGTCGCCATCACGCGCCGGAAGGGTGCGTCAGGCAGGAATTCCCAAAGACGGGGCTCACCCAGAGAGAGAGGATGTCGGTGTGGCGGCGCCATGCCCAGCCGTCCACCTGGATCGGCGAACGCCGGGAATAATTTCCGGCCTCCGCGCAGCCGTCCGCCTGCCGGCATCATGCCGACCGGTGGCACGTTCCGGCATCGACGTATCGACCCCGGAGCTGACCAGCGTCAAATCCCACCACAAAGGGCGAGATCTGCCCCCACCAGCCCTGGCGGATAGACTAGAAAGGGTGTCGTGGTGCTTGAGCGGGCCGCGGCCTCACGGTGCGTCCCGTTGACGGCCCATGGTCGGACGGCCAGGCGCCATCCGGCACCTGACGACGATGATCGAATCCTGACCATACAGATCCCTTTCGCCATAGGGACGTCGCACTCACCATCAGCCTGCTGTCCCTGGTCGCCATCGCTGGGCCTTGGCGTCGGTCACATCCGCCTGCGGCGTCAGCCTGGCATCGGCGGGCGTGCTTTCAGCAGCATCATCGTCGGGCACTTCCTCACCCGCCACAATTTCGCGCTCAACGGGCACGTGCACTTCATCCGGGGTTCGGGCTCATCCTGTTCGTCACCATGCGGCATCAGGTGGGGCCCGGGCTTCTTCTCCTCGCTGCCAGAGCGGCCTGCGCCTGAACGGGCGTGGCCATGCGCCATCGTCGGCCTCGGGCGGCTCATGGTCATCCTGCGCACCTGCTGCTGCGGCATCCGCTGGCCGTCATTCTCGGGCATCTTCTCCGGTGCCGTCACCATACACGCCCTCACTGGGCGCGGGCAGCAGGTGCTGGCCGAGCTCAGCGGCGAGCAGCGCCGGAGATCATGGGCATGGGCTACGCCATCGCCTGCCCGATCGGCATCCTGGGCATCCTGTTCTCCATGTGGCTCATCCGCATCGTGTTCCGCATCGACGTGATGCCGAGGGCCGCCAGTACGAGGAAAGCCTCTCCCAGCGCCAGCACTAGCTGGAGAGCTGCAACGTGCGCGTCACCAACACCAACCTGGACGGGGTGCGCATCTCCGACATCCCGACTTCGAGCGCACGACGTGATGTATTCGCGTCTGCAAAGCGCGGCGAGCAGTTCTTCATCCCGCGCGTGCACACCCGGCTGCAGATGGGTGACGTGCTGCACCTGGTCGGCAGCCCGGCCGCCTTCAGCGCATGCAGGTCATCATCGGCGGGCTGCGCCGATGTCAGCACCTCCACCCAGGGCACGGCCTACCGCTCGGTCCGTGCCGTCGTCACCAATGACGCCGTCATCAGCAAGAAGATCCGTCACCTTGACCTGCGGTCGCACTACGACGTGGTGATCTCGCAGCTCAACCGCGCCGGCATCGAACTGGTTCCCACCGGCGGCATGGCGCTGCAGTTCGGCGACGTGATCAGCCTCGTGGGCCGCCAGGAAGACATCGACACCGTGATGGCCCTGGTGGGCGCGCTCAGCGGCACTGGCAGGTGCAGATGATGCCCATCTTCATCGGCATCGGCCTGGGCGTGCTGCTGGGCTCCATCCCCCTCTGCGTGCCGGGGCTGCCGGTGGCGCTCAAGCTCGGGTCTGCTGGCGGCCGCTGGTCGTGGCCATCATCCTGGCCCGCATCGGCAGCCTGGGCAAGCTCTACTGGTTCTAGCCTCCCAGCGCCAACCTGGCGCTGCGAGATCGGCATCGTGCTGTTCCTGGCCGTGGTGGGCATCAAGGCCGGCAGCCACTTCTTTCCACGCTGCTCAGTCAGGACGGCGTGTCCTGGCCTGGGCTATGGCGCCATCATCACCCATCGATGCCGCTGCTGGTCGTGGGCATGCTGGCTCGCGGCGTGGGCAAGATGAACTACCTGACGCTCTGCGGCCTGCTGTCCGGCGCCATGACCGATCCCCGGCGCTGGCCTTTGCCAACGGCATCAAGGAAGACGAGTGGCGCCCCCGCGCTGGCCTATCCACCGTCTACCCGCTGGTGATGTTCATGCGCATCATCCTGCCGCAGCTGCTGGCCGTGCTGCTGCGGGCGGGAAGCTGAGATCCGCTGACAGGGGCAGGGGCAAACACACCCCGGCATTCCGGAAAGCCCCTACCGCCGGATCAGATGACAAGTCGTGGGCCCACGGCCCACCTTCGGGAGGAGGCATGTCGCTGGATCGACCACACCATCTGGTGGCATGTCTATCCCTGGGCTTTGCCGGGGCGCCCCATACGCCCACGCCCGAGGAACGGGCACTGTCCCCACGGCTGGACCGCCTGTTGCCGTGGCTCGACTACCTCATCGAACTGGGCGCCAATGGCCTGGCCCTGGGGCCCATCTTCCAGTCCGAAAGCCACGGCTACGACACGCTGGTTTTCTACCGCATCGACAGCCGGCTGGGTGACGGCGCCACCTTCGACCATCTGGCCCGCGCGCTGCCGGGAACGCGGCATCCGCCTGATGCTCGATGGGTGTTCAACCATGTGGTGTCGGGCATCCGCGCTTTCAGGCCGCACTGGCGGGCAACGATCCCGCCGCCGAGGCCCTGTTCCGCATCCACCGCACCGAAGCCGGCGTCCATTACGACGACTTCGAGGGCCACCAGGCGTTACCCGCCCTCAATCACGAATCCCCGGCCGTCGTCGATCGGGTGGTCGATGTCATGTGCCACTGGCTGCGACGCGGCGCCTCGGCCTGGCGTCTGGATGCCGCCTATGCCGTCAAGCCCGAATTCTGGGCCCAGGTGCTGCCACGCGTGCGCGCCGAATTCCCCGACACCTGGATCGTCGGCGAAGTGATACACGGCGACTATCCGGACATCGTACGCCGCTCCGGCATGGTTCCGTCCGCGGTACGAGTTGTGGAAGGCCGCCTGGAGCGCGCCGCTGGAGAGCAACTTCTTCGAGCTGGACTGGTGTCTGAAGCGCCACAACGACTTCCTGGGCTGCTTCGTGCCGATGACCTTCATCGGCAACCACGATGTCACCCGCATTGCCAGCCGCATTGGCAGCGACAAGGCCGCCCTGGCTGCCACCATCCTCTTCACCGTGGGGGCATCCCGTCCATCTACTACGGCGACGAACAGGCCTTCCAGGGCATCAAGACCGACAGGAAGGGGGCGATGACGAGTGCGGCCCGCCTTTCCCGACACGCCAGCGGCGCTGTCCTCCTGGGCGAACCCATGCGCCAGATTCATCATGACCTGATCGGGCTGCGCCGCCGCAGCCTCGGCTGGTGAATGCCACCACCACGCCCATCCAGGTGGAAAATCGCACCTACGTCTACGACGTCAACGGCCGGGAAGAAGGGCGGCGACTGCGCGTCGCCCTGCGACTGGACCCCAGCCGATGGCAGACATCCACGCCGCGGACGGCACGCATCTGCTGCACGCGGGGGCGTGAGGCGCAAGCCGATCGCCAAAGCCAAAGCCAAAGCCAAAGCCACAGAAGGCCGCCAACAGCGTGAGCTGGGCGGCCTTTAACTGGGCGAAACGAGTCTCGAACTCGCGACCTCAACCTTTGGCGAGGTTGCGCTCTCACCAACTGAGCTGTTCCCGCGAAGAGATGAAATTATGGCACAAAAAGATGCGGTGTGCAAGCGTCCGAGCAAAAATGTCGTGTCTTAAAAATGAGACACATCAGGCGCTTGCCTTCAGCCCGCTTTGCGCAGGGCTCACCGGTGCCAGCGCATTCCATCAGCAGCCGCTTGTCGCAGGGCGCGGACCCGCGCCTGCGGATCCAGCGCACCATCGCCAGCGCCGAACGGGACCTGCTGCATCAGCCACAGTGCACCGGGCATCGTCCGAAGAAATGAGTCCTCGTTGCTGAAGTCGCCGCGAGATCAGACCCTTCTCGATGCAGAGAGTCCAGAAAGCGGCGATCACCGAAAAGACTGCGCTCCAGCATCCGCCGGGCCCATTGCTGTACCGTACCGGAATGCGCCCGCTTTCGGTCATCAGCAACCGAAAGGCCGCAACCGCACGCGGGTCGCTCAGCTGGGCATAGATGCGGTCCAGATAGAAGTCCAGCAGGTCCGGACAGTGAGACCGCCTCCTCACCTTCAAGCAGCGCCTCGCAGTGGTGGCCTCCCAGGGCACCAGCAGCATGTTCAGCATGCCCTCGAAGACTTCTTCCTTGCTGCCGTAATGCGCATAGATGCCCGACTTGAGATGCCCACGCATGGCAATGCGCTCCAGCGACGTGGCGGCAAATCCTCCGATCGAGAACTCCTCGACAGCGGCCTCCAGGATCTCGCGCGCTTGCGCTCGGCAGCAGGCAGATAACGCCGCTTGCCCCCGGGCGGTTGCCATCGTTTGGCAGGGAACGCTCGGCCAATTCATCTCTCTTGCATGGTCGGACCCCGAAGCTGGCTGAAATGAAAGATCGTCGGCCAGACGCACAGGGCCTGTACCTGCTGCCACCGGCAGCCCGCCACCCGGCACGGCACGTCGGTCCCTCTGCACGGATGGCGTCAACCGACAGTCATGATTTTACTTCGATCGTGCCACATGGCCAACTCTTCCAAAACGTCGCCTTCATCGTTCAAAAATGGTGGTTGACGCGAACAGATTGTCAACGGCCGCTGCAGGTGCCAGCAGTACCATCGTCCTGCTCACCACTTTCCGGGAGATCCTGATGGAACGGCTTTTTCTCATACGGCACTGCAAACTGCCCGACGTTCAGACCGCCACCTTCGGCCGGCTGCTGCAGAGGCGAGGCCGACAGCCTCGTCGGCTTCCGGCAGGAGATGCTGGCCATCCGCGACCCGGAGGTCGTGAAGCTCAGCAGCAAGACCCATCATCCCATCCTGCTGGCCACCGGCAACCCGGCCGACACGGTCTCGGGCACCGTCTTCCTCATCACGCCCGAGGAACTGGCCCAGGCCGCGACAAGTACGAGGTGAGCGACTATCGCCGCGTCCTGGCCCCGCCCTGGCCAGCGGCGGCAGCGCCTGGGCCTATGTGGCACAGGAAAGCAGCACCGACGGCGCCTGAGGTCATCCGGCATCCAGCTTGGCGGCCGCATCACGAACGTCCTTCGGGACATCCGCATGCCAGCCGTCCTTGGCATCACGTTCACCGTACAGCGTACAGGGAAAGAAGCGGCCTTGTGAATCACGCCACGGGCCGTGCCGGTTCCTTCTGGCACCATAGGGGCAGCGCCTTGTCGAGATCATCCATGCAGATCCGCCAGACATTCGCCCCGTTGCTGGCCGCCGCCGTTGCGGCCGTCGCCCTCTGGTCGGGCATCGCCCCGACCGACCGTGCCGTCTGGTGGGCCGAGGTCACGCCCATCTTCATCGTGTACGGTGCGCTGCTGGTCAGCGCGCGCTGGTTCGCTTCGGCAACCTGGCCTTTCTGCCTGATGAGCGGCTGGATGCTGCTGCACCTGGTGGGCGCGCACTACACGCTTCGCCAACGCTGCCCTTTTGAATGGGGCAACCGGCTGCTGTCACCGCTGCTGGGCGAATCGCGCAACCACTTCGACCGCGTGGCCCACTTCATCATCGGCCTCTACAGCTACCCCATGGCCGAATGGCTGCTGCGCCGCCGGCTCTGCGGCATGGGCGTGGCCTTCTTCTTCTCGCTCTTCTTCATCGCGAGCGTGGCCGCCGCCTATGAGATCATCAGAGTGGCAGTACGCCGTCATCGACGGCGGAAATACCGGCATCGAAGTTCCTGGGCTCGCAGGGCGATCATCTGGGACGCCCAGAGCGACATCGTGGCCGACACGCTGGGTGCACTGACGGCGCTGCTGCTCTTGCGGTCGTCCGGCCGGACCGGACGATGCGGGTGGCGGGCGGTGAACGGCCTGGAGGCAGGGCGGTAAACCAGGGCAGTGAACCACCATCAGGGGGTGGATGCCCAGGAGGCATCAGGGCGCAAACGGGTAGCTCAGAAGGCAAACCGCCATTTTGACAACGTTCAACATTTTAACTTACAAGCCTCAGAAATATCTCTACTAATCCTGATTCTCGTCGATGCGGGAATAGCTCAGTTGGTAGAGCGCAACCTTGCCAAAGGTTGAGGTCGCGAGCTTCGAGACTCGTTTCCCGCTCAGTTTTCGAAGGCCGCCCAGCGCATGCTGCCTGGCGGCCTTTTTCGTTTTTCTGCGCTCAGGCTGTCGGCTACCTCGTCTGGCCTTGTTGGCCGGCCTGTTTTCCCCGGAAGAAACCTTGATCATGGGTGCGACACTCCGCCCCGTCGCAGCACGGACTCCTACCACTCAAACGATCCGTGCTCCTCTCGTCCTCCCCTTATCGACAGAGCCCACGGAGCATCCTGAACGACGGAGACTCCACCATGGCCTATCAGACGACCAAACCCCTATACCGGCGAGATCCTGAAGACCTTTCCTGACGCCACCGATGCACAGGTGGCCCAGGCCCCTGAAACGCGGCCACACCGCCTTCCAGCAATGGCGCCTGAAGCCCGTCAGTGAACGGGTGACGTTCCTGCAGAAGGCAGCCGACCTGCTGCGCGCCAAGCGTACCGAATACGCGAAGCTTCTCACCACCGAGATGGGCAAGCTGCTGGCCGAGGCCGAGGCTGAGGTGGAATTGTCGGCGGCCATCCTGGAATACTACGTGAAGCATGCCGAGGCAGAGCTGGCCCCGCAGCCGCTGCCCTGCGAGGGATCCCGTCGTCGTCCGAGGCCCAGCTGGTCCACGAGCCGCTGGGCATCATCCCGCCATCGAGCCCTGGAACTTCCCGTACTACCAGATTGCCCGCATCATGGCGCCGCAGCTGGCCGCGGGCAACGTCATCCTTCTGAAGCACGCCTCCAACGTGCCGCAGTCGGCTGCCGCCTTCGAGAAACTGATGCAGGAGACGCGGGCTGCCGGCAGGGTGCTTCAGAACCTGTACGCCACGCGGGGCCAGATCGAGACAATCATCAACGACCCGCGCGTGCAGGGCGTGGCCCTGACGGGCTCCGAAGGGGCGGGTGCCCTGGTGGCAGCCCAAGCGGGCAGGGCGCTGAAGAAATCCACGATGGAACTGGGCGGCGCGGATGCCTTCATCGTGCTGGACGACGCCGACCTGGACAAGGCGGTGAAGTGGGCCGTTTTCGGGCGTCACTGGAACGGAGGGCAGGTCTGCTGCTCGTCCAAGCGCATCATCGTGCATGAGTCGATTCATGACGAGTTCGTCCGGCGCTACACCGAGGGGTGGCGCAGCTGAAAGCCGGTGATCCGATGGAGGCGTCCACCACGCTGGCCCCGCTGTCGTCACAGCAGGCGGCCGATGACGTGCGCCGCTGGATCGATGAAGCCGTGGCCCACGGCGCCACGGCCACCGTGATCGGGGCCGAGGTGCCCAGGCGAGGGGCCTTTCGTGCGACCGGTGCTGCTCACCGGGGTGAAGCCCGGAAACCCGGTCTACCACCACGAGTTCTTCGGCCCGGTGTCGATGATCTTCAAGGTGAAGGACGAGGACGAGGCCATCCGGCTGGCCAACGACTCGCCGTTCGGCCTGGGCGGCTCGGTGTTCACGCAGGACATCGAGCGGGGCAAGCGGGTGGCCGCGCAGATCTCCACCGGCATGGTCTACATCAACCATCCCACGGCGGTGAAGGCTGACCTGCCCTTTGGCGGAATACGCCGTTCGGGCTATGGTCGCGAGCTGATCGGCCTGGGCCTGAAGGAGTTCGTCAACCACAAGCTGGTCGGCGTCACCGACATCGACGGGGCGTTCTGAGACGACTCCGTCACTTCACGGCGGCCGGCGTCGCATGCCGATGCTTCGCTGCCGGCCCCGGAGTGTGTGTAATGCAGGACGTGCTGCCCGAGTGGTGAAACTGGTAGACACAGGGGACTTAAAAATCCCTCGACTTCGGTCATGCCGGTTCGATCCCGGCCTCGGGCACCAGGTCACATCGCATCCCCAGCACCGCCCAGACGGTCTCCAGCATGCGCGGATGGGCCCGCGCCTGCGGGTGAATGCCGTCGGGCTGGAACCAGGTCGGGTCATCGCCAAAGCCTTCCAGCAGGAAGGGCACCAGGGGCTACGGGTCTCGTCGGCCACCTGCGGAACATCCGCTCGAACTGCCGTGCATAGGGCAGGGCCCGTAGCTGGGCGGCACCTGCATGCCCACCAGCACGGCGCGCCCGCCTGCCTTCTGCACCGCGCCCACCATCTGCCGCAGGTTGTCGGTGGAGGCCTTCAGCGGCAGGCCCGCAGTGCATCATTGCCGCCCAGCTCGATGATCACCAGCGCCGGACGATGCTGCTGCAACAGCTGCGGCAGCCGGGCCAGGCCGCCCGCCGTGGTCTCGCCGCTGATGCTGGCGTTGACCACCCTTCCAGCGTGACAGGGCAGCATCGTCGGCCAGGCGCTTTTCCAATAACGCCACCCATCCTTCGCCGCGCGACAGGGCCGTATTCGGCCGACAGGCTGTCACCCAGCACCATCAGCACGGGGTTGTCTGCCGCCTCTGCCGCACCGGCCGCCTGCAAGGCAGGGCAGCCAGCAGCGCCGGCACGGCCATCCATGACAGCACCTGCCGCCGACGCGGGTTAGCCGTTACCATTGCATCCGGTGCCGTGCCCAGCCGGCAAACCGCATCCATCCTGTCCTGCCTGGCCACGTCGTGGCGCCACTGTTCTCATGCCCCTCATCCAAGTCCAGAACCTGAGCAAGAGCGTACCAGATAGCGGACGCATGCTGACGATCCTCGACGACGGGAGCTTCGACGTGCAGGCCGGCGAGACGGTTTGCCATCATCGGCGCCTCAGGCTCGGAGCAAGTCCACGCTGCTGGGCCTGCTGGCCGGGCTGGACCTGCCCACCGGCGGCGACGTGCAGGGTGGACGGCCGGTCGCTGTTTGCCTGGGACGAAGAGCAACGTGCCCACTGGCGGGCCGAACAGGTGGGCTTCGTCTTCCAGTCCTTCCAGCTGCTGCCGCCGCGACCGCGCTGGAAAACGTCATGCTGCCCTCGGGCTCGCCGCCCAGCCCGAAGCCCATCGCATCGCCCGTGAGCTGCTGACCCGCGTGGGGCTGGCCGAGCAGGCCGGACACTATCCGCGCACCCTGTCGGGCGGCGAGCAGCAGCGTGTGGCCCTGGCCCGTGCCTTTGCGTCCTCCCCGGCTGCTGTTTGCCGACGAACCCACCGGCAGCCTTGATCACGCCACCGGCGAGCGCGTCATCGACCCGTTGTTCGAGATGAACCGCGACTTCGGCGCCACGCTGATCCTGGTCACGCACGACCCGCGCCTGGCCGCCCGCTGCGGCCGACGGCTGGAGATCGAACAGGGGACGCCTGAAGGCGGGTTGATGGCGCACCGTTCGACACCTGAGGCTCCCCGCAGGTTGCCCGAAGTCGTCGGGCCCCGGCTTACGAAGATTTCAGGAGGAGCGCGCGTCCGCCTTGCTCATGGCCGAAGCAATGAGCATCTGCGTGCCAAAACCACCCCCAGTAGATGCGGTGGTGGCTGATCAGTCCATCACGAACCTGCATCAGCTCCAGGATATCCACCTGGTCGCCCTCGGGCGTCTGACGCGGGTACTCCCATGCAAGCGTGTCCCCCGCCACCAGATACTGGCGGTGCGATGCCAGCGGACCAGTTCGTTCGAGCGCCGCCGGGTGCCTTCTTCCAGGAAGGCCAGAATCTGTGGCCGTCCGCGCAGCACACCGCTGTCGGTCCCCATGATCACCGGCACCAGCGGGCTCTCGAACACGGCGTCTTCGGCATAGAGCCCGATCAACGCCGCCGTGTCGCGCCCCTTGGCGTATTCATGCCACTGGTGATGGATGCGTTCCATGTCGTTCACGATCAAACCCTCCTGAAGTGGGGATCGACAGGCGACCCATGATGCCTGGATACTGACTCCGGCAGCGCCCCGGCCGGCACGCCGCGCGGGCCCTGACGGTGTGCAGGCACTCGCCGGCGTGGCCGTGCAGCCAGACACCGGCACAGGCAGCCTGCCAGGCTCGCTTCATCGGGCGGGCATCCTGCGCGCAGCAGGCCTGCCAGCAGGGCGGCAATGGTCCCGCCAGCACATCCCCGTGCCAGTTGTGGCCAGGACCGGATGACCGCTGGTGTTGATCGCCAGACGACCATCCGGTGCCGCCACCACGGTGCCGACGCGCCTTTCAGCACGGCCACGGCCTCGAAACGTGCCGCCAGCGCACGGGCGCAGGCCAGCCGGTCTACCTGGACATCGGCCACCGACACCCCCAGAAGGCGTGCGGCCTCCAGCGGATGCGGCGTGAGAATGCTGCAGGGGCTGCCGGCGCTTCAGCCAACAGACCCAGCGCGTCGGCATCAATCACCAGCGGCGCCTGGCTGGCCAGCGCATGCTCCAGCCACTGTTGCGCCGTCTCGTCCTGCCCCAGACCGCAGCCCACCACCAGGACGGGCGCAGCCCCCGGCAAGGCGGCATCGGCGTCCCACACGAAGCGCATGATTTCCGGGTGAAGCGGGTCCACCGGCTGCCGTGCCTTGCCGGGTGCGTCTTGCGGGCAATCCTCTTCCTCGACGGCAATCCACACCCGCCCGGCGCCAGCCCCGGCTGCGCCCTGTGCGGCCAGCCGGGCCGCACCGGCCATGCCCAGCCGGCCGCCCACCACCAGCACGTCACCGCCATTGCCTTTGTGGGCATCACGCGCGGGCAGGCAAACAGCGCCGCAGCCAGGAGCCGTCAGCAACACGCCCGGCAGGTCATGCGGGAAGCTGTCTTCATCGGCCGGGCAGGGGCATCCGCATCGGCGTCGTCCATGCCGGAATCGTCGACGTCGTGGCCGTGATCCGGATCCATTTCAGCTCGGCCTCGGTCGGCACACCGTGCCATTCGCCCGCATCGGCAGGGCCGTCCGCCGCCTCCAGCGCTCCCCAGCTCCGCTTCCAGCGGCAGGTCGGACAGCGGCGCCACCCAGACGCGGCCCGCATGTCGCAGGCCCGCCCCTGTGTGCACCCCGGCTTGTCGGCAATCATCGTCACGGTCTGGCGTGCCTGAATGACGGGGCATCCGCCCCGCCCACCGGCGCACCACTGTCCGCATCCAGTCCGCTGGGCACATCGATGGCCAGCACCGGCACCCGGGCGCGATTCACCCGCCAGACCAGCCCAGCCACACGCCCCGCCAAGGGACGGCCAGCCCGATGCCGAAGAGCCCGTCGATGATCAGGGCAGGCTCGGCCGGAGGCACGTCGCCGTCATCGTCGTCCTGTTCGTCATCCGGGCGTTACCGTCCGGCCACAGCCAGTCGACCACCTGCTCGAAGCCGTGAATGACCTGGCCGTCAGCCCGCCAGGCTTCCCAGCGGCGCGCGCATCCTCGGCCTCCGGGGGCGTGGTGTCCAGCCCCGGCATGCCGGCGGCCCACACGGCCAGCCCCGCACGACGCAGGATGCGTCCGGCCACCAGCGCATCGCCGCCATTGTTGCCCGGTCCCACCAGCAGGATCACCGGCGCGTGCGCCGGCAGGTTCTTCCACGACGGCCATCGCCACCCGGGCCACGGCCGCACCGGCGCACGCCATCAGCTCGCCAGGTTCCGTCTCGTCCAGCCAGCGGCCTTCCAGGCGGCGGATGGTGGCCAGGTCCAGCACCCAGGCGGGGCTCTGCGAAAGGGCCGGGCGAACCGCCGCGGTGATCGAACGGGTTTTCATGGTTCCGAAGCAGCTTGTCTTGATGTTGACAGTATGCCACCCGGCCGATGTCTCCATCAGCTTCCATGACCCCTTGCAAGATCCCTGTCCATGCAGCCCCCGCAGACGGCCTCGGCAACCTCCTGTTTCCCAGGCGCTGGAGCCCATCCCGCAGGCAGCCGGTTATCATCGACAGCCTTCGGACGATGCCCATCCGGCCTTTCCGCGAACCCCACGCCCCCACGAAAAAGGACCTCGCCCATGACGGATTCCCCTCGCTGCCCCGACTGGATGCCCACGCCGCCCGCGCCCTGGCGGTATTGCTGAAAAGGAAAAAGACCGTTCCCGACAGCTATCCGATGTCGCTGAATGCCCTGCTGACCGGCTGCAACCAGCGCAGCAACCGCGATCCGGTCATGAACCTGAACGAAAACCGGGCTGCTGAACGCGCTGGAGACGCTGCGCAGCCTGTCGCTGGTGATCGAGAGCAGTGGCGGGCGGGTGACGCGCTATGAGCATAACCTGCCGCGCGTGCTGGGCATCCCGTCCGAAGCAGCAGCACTGCTATCGGTCCTGATGCTGCGCGGCCCGCAGACGGCAGCCGGGCTGCGCGCGCACGTGGAACGCCAGGCGAAGTTCGCCGATACCTCATCGGTGGAAGCCTATCTGCAGGAGATGGCCGAGCGCACGGCCGGCGCCCTGGTGGAGCTGATGCCGCGCCAGCCCGGCGAGCGCGAGGCCCGTTGGCGTCACTGCCCGTCCGAGCCGGCCGGCACTGCCACGGTGGCGCAGGGCGGTACCGGGGCACGACGCCCTCGAGCCAGCCGCCTGCCAACCCGGCCGACGCGAGGCACTTCAGTTCCTGCAGCTGCGCGTGGATGATCTGGAACAGCAGGTGGCCGCGCTGACGGAACGCCTGGAACGGCTGGAGTCCTGACAAAGAAAAGCCCCTCCTGCGAGGGGCTTGCTTCATCGGTGAAGGCACCGGGGCAGAGTGCCCCGCCAGCCGTCAACGGCCGATGATCATGGGTACAGACCGCGCTCGGCACGGGCCTGCAGCACCCGCTGGCAGGCAATGATGTAGGCCGCCGTGCGCAGCGATACCTTCTTCTCGGCTGCGATCCGCTGAATGTCGCGGAAGGCGCTGAGCTGGATGGCTTCCAGACGCAGGTTGATCTCGTCCTCGCCCCAGAAGAAGCTGGAGAAGTCCCGCACCCACTCGAAGTACGAGACGATCACGCCGCCCGAGTTGGCGATCACGTCCGGCACCAGGGTGATGCCGCGGTCGGCAAACACCTTGTCGCCGGCCTTGGTGACCGGACCGTTGGCACCCTCGACCACCAGCTGGCCTGACGCGCTCGGCGCGCTTGTCGTCGACCTGACCTTCCAGCGCCGCCGGCACCAGGATGTCGCACGGCAGACCCCAGAAGTCCTCGTCACCGATGGCCTCGGCCTCGGCAAAAGCCCTTCACACCGCCGGTCTTGCGGGCATGCGCCTGCAGGGGCAGGGACGTCCAGGCCCTTGTCGTTTCTTCACCGAACCGGTGTGGTCCTGAATGGCCACCACCTTGGCACCGGCCTGGGCCAGCAGTTCGGCGGCCACGCCACCCACGTTGCCGAAGCCCCTGCACGATGACACGTGCGCCATCCAGCGCCAGGCCCATGTTGCGGGCAGCCTCACGGGTGGTGAGGAACACGCCGCGGCCGGTGGCCTTGACGCGCCCCAGCGAGCCGCCCAGTTCGATCGGCTTGCCGGTGACGACGCCGGTCACGGTGGCACCCTGGTTGGCCGAATAGGTGTCCATCATCCAGGCCATGATCTGGCCGTTGGTATTCACGTCCGGCGCCGGGATGTCCTTGGTCGGCCCGATGATCACGCCGATCTCGCTGGTGTAGCGGCGAGCAATACGTAACTG
>BNJT01001729.1_pt1 | contig 24263 bp, 24 predicted proteins | sample 8540491 | NCBI WGS metagenome assembly BNJT01 (sample SAMD00202455, study PRJDB9452) | human saliva metagenome | host: Homo sapiens | reverse complement strand
GTGGCTGTGCTAATAATGCGCTGTGCTGCCACCAGGTCTGTTAGCTGGCAGGCTGCTCTTCCTCTGGCAGGTCAGTAACAAGTACACGTATTGGAACAATGAAGCCCGTAATTAAGAGCAATCACGGCCGCGATAACGGATGCGCAGCACCAATAGATAACTACGCAAGAAAGAGTTTTGCCAGTGTGCCGAAACTATGGCTGGCCAGAGGAATAAAATCCGCCAGCAACTACGAGGCCCAATATTGTCGTGAGCTAGCTGCAATTAAGCCGAAAATTCTCATCCATTGGTTATCTTGCCTTTATATTTAACAGACCACTAGCTGCTTTAGTCAGTTTCCGCTGACGCCCCTTCTTTGCCTCTTTAACAAAGTTTTCAAAAAGCACCAAAAGTTTGCTGATTTATTGGGTTCTCCTTGGCTGCAGCTCACCAGGCCTCCTCTACGCCACCGATCATCAGATACTTCAACTAGGAAGTCCCTCCGAGCTATGATTCTGAGAACCCAGCCATGGCTTTTCAAGGCCCAGGTAACAGCAGCATTAGCGCTGTTTCCCTAACGGTGACTCGGTCCTGGTGGCTTAAAAGTAGTGGACGGTTACGTGCCCAAGTCTCACTTGCACCAGCAAATGTGACACGCCCACAGCGTCAGGGCTGGTGAGGAATCTGCCCCAGAAAATCTGGCATAAGTGGAGACATAGCCGGGATGTAAGTTAGCACCACCGTAGACGGGTATTGAGTTTGTAGTCTACGCGGAGTGGCAGCAGCGGATCGCGACAATGCTTGGTTGCAGTAACTACTTGCGCAGCATATGACGCAGCCGCTTGTCGCATACCCCAATCCCTGACTGATTTCAGGCGCAAATAAGCAGTTGAGCGCGAGCTCCACCAGAGGTTCCCCGGTAGCCAGGGAAGCAAAAATCTGTAAGAGCCACCTGCCTGCCTCAACGGAAAGCTCGCGTTGAGTTTGGGCCCAGCAATGAAGAAGATTTATAGTTTTCAGGCGGTTTCGCCTGGCCAAACAGCAACCTCAGCTATCAGGTGGCAGCTGCCCCGCAGTTTGTAGCTGAGCGATGTGCATTCAGCAGTAGAGCGGCTCGGCAAGCTCAGCAGCAACGTTCCACTGTCCCACAATTGCGCACGACGTCGTCGTTAAAGCGGGACTTGTTGCCAGCTCATGCCCAGGTGCCCTCCGCATAAAGTGAGTTGCAGATCATCCTGACCACCTGCACACCAACACTTCACAAGTGCGTGGGCGAGCTGCTCAACGATCTCCTCGACATGTTCCCACTGCTCACACTGCTCAGTTAACTCGGGGTTAGATGCCCACAAACGTGCAGTCCGGGCTAGCACCTGTGGCCGTAATGAATCCACAGTGGGGGTGCCAATAACGCTAGCTGTGGTCAAAACTGCTGGCAAAAGGCTGTCAGCAGACTCAGCTGCCACCTGTAGCAGCAACAGTGAAGCCTGGGCTTTAGCGCTTATCCTCCCAGTCCAAACGCAGCTGGGCGGGGCGCCGTCGTAAGTGTCTCCAGCAGGGCTTCACGCATAAATGAGGGCTGCAGCGACGATTCCAAAGCTGACATTAAAGCCCAGCAGCATAGAGTCATGACTGCCCGACTGTAGTAAAGCACACGCTGTATTACCCGCCAGCCGCATCCTCAGGCGTGCTTAAAGCGCAGGTGACAGCCATATCAAAGCAGGGGTGTCGCCGTGAGAAGAATAGTTCGTCTTCTTGCTCGGCCTCAGCCAGGGTCGTGCAGCGCCTGCGTGGCGATGAGCCAATCGGTGTGATCTCCATGGGTTTTGGGGAATGAAGCGAGGCTAGCAGCGCGTGTAGCAAGGTCGCGGCCAGGTACTCCTCAGCGCCTGGCAGCGTCGAATTGCTGCAAGTGCAGTGGCAGAGTCTTCTTTGAGAACCAGTTCGCTGAATCAGCTCGATTCGCTGAGTAACCTCAGCGATAGCGCGGCCGTCTAGATCATGTGTTTACCCCAGCCCCGTGGCGTGGAAGGATCGGGTTGGGGCCAAAACTGGCTGGCTGCCACAATATCCGCTCTTGTGGTCATGGGGTCTGCCACGAGACCACGGATACTTACAGAGCGAACGTGATGTTTCAATAAAGCGTAGCCAGAGCAAACCCATTTCATGGCGAGGGCTGCGTCAGCGGTGATAATAATCAGGCGCTTGTGGGCTGGGTCGGTAACCTCTTCCACCATGGTGAGGAACTTGGGAAGATGCTTTGCAGCAGGCATTAGCCTTAATCATTGCCTGGCGCTTCTGCCTCAAATCCAGGATCTACCTCAAGCGGGGAGGACCACTGGTTTAATGTCTGGCTAGGAGCCTTTTAGGTGCCAGCTAGTGCTCCCAGCAGCTGGGCATGGCGCATCATGCCAAAAATCATCAGGATCAGGAGGTGACAATAGCCTCAGGTTAGTAGGTTGCCAGGGCGGCCATTGTGTGACACCCGTTGAGATACCACATGAGAGGTAATAGCGCCCGCTATGCCCGTAGTAGGCGAAGGCTGCGGTGATCTAGAGGATCATGCTCAACGTTCAGCCCACAACCACGGTGAGCATGTTGCTGCGGATAACCTGACGGTCTTGGGCGGTTATACCTTCGAGATGGCTTGAAAGTTAGACCCATCAATGCCATCAATGGCTTCATTGGCCCGAGAGTGTCTGTATAAATTGCGACGTCGAAACATTTTCCTCAGCCTTGCTTCGGGATAAAAGCCGCGTTCAGTCATAAGCCACAGCAGCGGTTCTGCCACACGGTGGGGATAAGGCCGCGTTCGTCGACGCGTTGCGTGAGTAATTTGGTTCCCGCTCCCAGGGGCTGATGGGCCGAAGAAAACGGTAGTTTGCGTAGTTAGTGTCGAGCATTGTTAATAGCCGTCCCCGCCCCAGTGAGAAACCAGGGAGGCAATGGTCGTCGCACGGACGTAGCTTCAGTCTCGTCAAAGTAAGGCAGCTTTGAGGAAGGCTGACGGATTGGGTTGTTTGCGGAAATGTCATCCCAGAAGGCGTCAATTTTAGAGATGACGACGGCGACCGGCTGCTTAATCTTCCGCTTTAGTTTCGTCCGCTCGTTTTGACGCAAAACTTCTGTGATGGCGTGCAGGACGTTTTCTGGTGAGGTTTCGACCCTGTTGATCAGCTAGAGCTTTGCTTCGCCCGGTGTTGTTGGGGAAGCTGAAGGGTCAAGCAAAAGGATGATCCCACTCGGCTGCCAGCAGGTATGTCATGCTCAGGGCGCGCTCATCGGCGGCCAGGTCTCTCACCTGCGGTGTCGTAGAAGGAGAATATGGTTGATTTGTAATCGCCTAGCGTGCCTCTTTGGCGATTCCGTCACGGGGCATCTTCCATTCGAACACCACCGGGGTGCTTTTTCTCCAGCGGTTTTGCTGGGTCTGTGGTGGCAGCTGTCCAGCTGTAGATTCCATCTGGTCAAGGAGGTTTTTGTAGTTTCTCAGCCTGACCGTTTTTCTCGTTCGCCCCATACAGGGGTGATTACGTGCCGGAAGCGTCGAGCAACGGGCCCGTTTGTTGCCAACTCGCGCGCAGAGCACCGCCAGCAGTACGGTCTTACCTGCTGAGCGGGCACCAACTAGACCAAAAAGCGGGGGAATCGCTGAGAAACCATCAGGTAGACGCGAGTGGCATTGCGGGCATAGGCGCACACCGGTTGTCCCCAGGCAATCAGGGCACGTAGACCTTCTGATTTCATGGAACATTGAACGGTTTGAAGGCGTGAAAGTCGGGTAGTACTCGTTTAGATCACCAAAGTACGTTGAGCGTGCGTCGTCGACTTTTTGCTGCACGCTTTCTTTCCCGCGACTGGGCGACCAAGGCAGCGGAAAGTAACCTTACGCAAATCAATATTCGTGTAGCAGTAAGGGCACGGAGCCATAAAATTAGTTAGACGCATTTGTCACCCTTTCATGGATGAGGTGGGTGGATCGTTAAGAATGATCTTTGAAGCTGGGTCAGCAAATAGACGTACCCAGTAGGGGGCCTTTTAAGTTTGGGCACGTGGAATGTGCAGGATTGGGTTAATCCTGTGAAAAGTCCAAGTGGAGATGGGCGATTTCTTGTCCATCTGTAGCTTTAGCGGGGCATAAAAGCCCCAGGGGTTAGCACTGCTATAAGATCCACGGTCCCGTGAATTCTTCACTGGTGACACTTGCCCGTGCCTCATGTCCACCAAACACTCCTTTGGGGAGTTTAAGCTGATAGGACATACTGGGTGGGACTGCTTCCAGGCTGATGGTTACTGGCACTAAAGCAGCTGTTTCTGCTGAGGCCAATCACTACTGTGGCCACGCCTACCTCGGTAATTAGCTGCGCATTGGGGATATTCACCCGCCATCATGTTTATAGGTGAGCCTATCTACGCTTTTTGTCCCCTTTTTTCCCGTCAAGACTGGACCAAGTCACGTCCATCATGTAATCACCGTGAGGCCGAGATCCAGGAGATCTCTCAATTCGGACCCAAAAACGCATGGCCTCCACTTTCACGAGGGTGCGGCACTTTACCGGCAACCAGAGTTTCGGCAATTGCTTCACTGCCATCCCAAGTAAGTGGCACAAGCATGCGTATATCTCGCAGCTCATAGAAATCCATTGACTGGGTAGCGCCGTCATTGCGGATAGAGCCAACCACCTGTTTAGCAGTTAGCTTGTCGAGCTTTATCTACGCTTAGGAGGTCACCTACCTTCACTGGGCTATCAGAGGAAAAGCCCATAAAATCTGTGGTGTAGCCAGGAACTTCGCTCCACTTGGCTCGCACTCCCGCTTTACCGTTAGGGCATTGTTACGTTGGCTAGGGCACAGGTCGCGCACAGCCTGGAGCAGTGCCACGTGGAGTTACATCAATTGTGGCTGTTTCGAGAGGTTAGATTGGCCGTTAACAATGTAATGGGCTTTGAGGACAAGCGGTATTTTTCCTCGAGCTTGAGGTTGTCAACAACCATTCGCCCTTGTGAGGTGGCCGGGAATTTACGGCGCGAGCCATCAGCTTCCACTCACCTCCGCTGACACCCCCAGCTGCCTGCTCGGCTACCTCGCCAAAACACAGTTGCATCAGTGTTGCGATGACAGCCGCATTGATATCAGTTGGTGGAGGTAAAGCACGGTGAGCTGAGAGGCTGCCGGAGTGGAATAGACCCTCCCTGTCGCAGCGCAAAAACTGCATAAACGGACTGTTGCGCAATAAGTGGATCGGAGTCGAAAGCCTCCTGCTCAGTTGTTGAGGGTACAACCTGGAACCCAGCTTTAGGGTTAGCTGGGGCGCCGAATCACTACGTACTACTACATAGCTGACATCTTGATCCTGGCTGCCTCAGCCAAGAGAAGCACGCCATTACGGTTTGGAAGAATAAGCCAGGCGCAAATTAGGTTGGGGCATCTGGGGAATCTGAGACAGCAGGCGGACAATTTCTGTGTCTTCATGGTCTGCCGTCAGGCATCAGCTAATGCCTGGCGTGCCCGGGCATAGTCTTTTGCCTCTACCGCTTTATGTAAGCATCTAATGCGGATTGTTTGCGTTTCTCAGCAGCTGCTAGGCCTCAGCCACCTGCAAAGCTACAGGATTTTTCCTCCCCAGCTGTGCCAGTAAACGAGGTGTAGAGGCGACGTGCCCCGCTAAGTCACCAGCAGCGATCATTTCTTTAGCGCTGGCTAAGTCTGGGCCTTTACCGCCGCCCCCGTAGATACGCTAACCACCAGCCTGCGAGCATCATGGTCGTCGAGTGCCAAGCGCTGTGAGCCGTTAAGCGCCAATGTTGGGGTAAGTCCTGACGAGCTACCAGATTATCTCCGTCAAGTCAGCGAACCAGGCTAGAACGAAGCTTTTGTAAAGCAGCGTCAGTGAAGCCTTCTGCTCAATAACAGTCATGCGGGTTTTCTTGGCGCTTTCGTGGCATCATCAGAGCGGTATTAGCAGCCGTCTTAGATAAGTCAGCGGTGGTTACACGGCGGCGGCTGCGTCCGTCGACGACGGCGCTTAACTCATCGATTACGCGGATGTCGGCTGGGTGTGAGCCTCGCTCATGTATAAGCAGCACGTCGACAAGGCTGCGAAACGAGGGGTGCAGACGTAACTTTGAGGATGAAACCCCCAAGTCCGCCATCGACACCTTTAACTTAGGGTATACCTCTACCCTCTGCTTTTAACTGCACCTGCCAGTTCCTTATCGCTAACAGATGCGCTAATCCCATAGGACGAAGCCGCTTTACGTAATCCCTCAGCTGTAACAGCACCAAGAGGATTATCTTGTTTAACGGCTAAAGCAAAGCTTTAAGCTCCTCCTTGCGGATTTGTGAGGTTTTTAATTACCTCATCCCAAAAAGCCGGGTTGGAAATGTAATCACCCAGTGTGTGGCTTTGGAAGTTTTGACCAATTGCTTGATCGAGACCACCACAGGGATCCTGGTTTTGTTAAGGAACATCCAGGTCCTCGAAGTGCTTTGTTAGCTCGGCATTAGACATGCCAGGAGTGAGGCGAAGAGTGCAGCAGCACCAGCCTTAGCTAATGCAGTAGTGTACACTCAGCGCGATCGGTTGCATCATTGAGCGCTCGAGGCATCTGCAATGGTGGCCTGCCGGGATGCGTCTCGCTTTCAGTGGTTGCAGAACGGAATCCCGATACGCTTTCTTGTCGAACACCGTAGTCTTCGCCTCACTCCTGTGCTTCATTTAGGACCGGGTGGTGATTCGGGCGATCTGCTTCTTGGCCTTGTTGACTTCTTCTTGAGTCAGGACCGAGACCGCAGCCTCTGCCTTGAATGACTTACCGCTCTTCGGCCTCGACGACGACCAAAGGTGCGCGATGCCTTCCGCTGAGACCTCAGGGTGACATTAATGGGATCGTTCGCGTGCAAATACGGCGTTGAGCCCGGATGGTCGTGCTCGGACCTGAAACCATGGCTTTGTTCGCCTCTGGCTCTTCGGTTTCGGTCTCGCCGCCCTGCTCGTAAAAAGATCTGCCGAGATGCTTGACTGGCCATCGTAGAGAATGCCACCTTCCATCGAAGCTGAGAGGGGTAGCGTCTCGTTAGCGTGCGCGAGGAAAAGAATGTACTCCTCGTATTCTTCCTTGCCGACCTCTCGAACTAAATTGATTCCCAATCCGCGCGAGAGGACGTTGGTGACAACCGTGCGGCGCGGGCCGACTCTTGGCCGTGAGTTTGAACCTGAGTCGCCGGATGCGGCGTCGCCATCTGCATTTGAGAATTCCTGGCGCAGGCAGCTCACCTTGGCCAAGATTGCTGCACCCTTGGCAACAGACAGGTCAAAAGTCTGTGTTTTCTACGTTGAAGCCAGCTTCAGTCAGGGCCTCCTGATCGATGGGCATACGTGAAGAACCACCGCACCAGCAGGTAACGGTCAACATGCGGGTTGGGGAACTTCTCCTGAGCCGTTTCGATGACACGTCGAGTGATTTCAATGGTTTGTGCCACCAAGTCGTGAGGTAGCTGCTTCAAACTCTTCTCAGGTGACCTCAACGCGCTGCTTCTTGTCTTGGGAAACGCAGCAGCAGGTTAGTGGAGGCGCGTACGGTGAGCATCTTCTTGGCGTCTTCTACCGCCACTCGCAGCTCAGTCATGAAATCGTCGTCCAGCGAGGGATCATTATCCTCGTCAAGACCAGCCTCGTTCAATGAAACGCTGCAAGAACAGATCTTCTAGGCACTGGTCCCAGTCAGCACCACCCAGCAGGCGGTTTCGTCAATCGCGATAACTTCCACGTTGCCGGCGCGCGTCTTTGAGGATGGTGGTGTCGAAGGTACCGCCACCAAGGTCGAAAAATGAGCAGGGTTTTGCTCTTCTTCTCGACGAGCGCATAGTGAGATAGCAGCTGCGACGGGCTCGGGGATGATACCGACGACGTCGAGACCGGCAAATTTCCCAGCCTGCTTTGTAGCTTGACGCTCCTGGGTAGCCAAAGTAGGCAGGCACGGTGATAACAGCTTTGCTGATATCAAGCCCGTTCTGGCTGTTGGCGTTGTTTACCAGCTCTTTAAGGATCAGCGCAGAGATAGATTCAGGAGTGTATTCTGCCCCTGGAATTCGAGCGGGTATTCCTCACCCGTGTGACGCTTAATCAGGGAGCACGCATTGTCAGGGTCGCTGACCTGAGTCTGCTTTTCGCCTGGCTGCCGACGTCAACGGTTCCGTCGTCGTTGAAGTACACAACTCGAGGGGTAGCGTCGTCGCCTACGAAGTTTTTTTGATGATTTCTGGAATGCCAAGTTCGTTGAGAAGGGCGACGGCGGAGTAGGTCGTCCCTAAGTCAATTTCCATATACCTTGTCGCCTGCGCGAGGGTTCCTTCCTAATTTATTGATTTATGCCTGAGTGGGCGCGGTGTCTAAGGCCGCGTCAGCGGTAAACGCTCACCTGTGCGGGTAGGAAAGCTCGCTCTGCACCAGGACGGATAAGTCCTTGTCGTAGCACCTTTGCCACGGTCCAATCCAAGGCGCGTTCACCTGTTCGCTACAGACTTGCGTGAGGCGTGGACGGCCCCTGTCAAAGGTATCGCCAGGTTTTGCTCCAACTGAGTCGATACCGATCAGATCGAGCGCTTCAATAAGTGAGTCGTGGAAGAACTCGAACTCAACGTCTGCCCTGGTAGCCTTCGCCGCGTGCGCGGGCCAGCTCCACTGACTGCGCTGACTGGGTTACCAAGATTGCCAGTTTGACCATGACCGGCCCGAGCAGCTGCTGAATTTGGTCGTTCTGGAGTAGCTCGATGCGGCTTTGCAGTTTGCCTACTAAATCCTCGTAGAACTTTGCGCGCTCATTGAAGGCACTTAAATTCGTGTCTACGCCTGCGATAAGTTCAGCGATTTCAGAGTTAGTTACTTTAGCGTCCACATTGTCGCTAGTCTGGGTTCCTCCCGGCTGTATACTAGCTGTTTCCGTAGAGGGTAGCCAGGCGTAATGGCTGGCGCAGGGGGTACAGCCGGGATCTGCCTCGCTATTTTGCCCATAGTCTGGAACGGTGCCACACGTATCGTCCATCGTAGGTCTCCTTCAGTTGTTACAGAGTCGACTGCAAGAGTCGCCAAACAGAAGGGCACGCCAAATGACCGCATTATGCGGTTAGTTGGGTGTCCTAACCGTCAAGTGTGGTATGTGTCAGCCACCAAGTGACTGGCAGAGAAATTTGCCACCCTTAGCCCATATGGGAATCGCTGGGTGCCGCAGCACCGTACCCTGCGGACACATTTTTGGTGCATTGCTCTATTCTCCAGATGTATATGAAACGGTTAACGACCATTTCGCGAACTTTAGCTGGTCGCAACCGCATTAGTGCAGATCAGAACTGTTTTGTACCAGCCGATCGGGAAGTATCCCACATCACCACCATGTGGCTGTCCACATTGGATTGTCACGAAGCGCTGTCATTGTCTGCAATAGAGTCGTTGTTTTGTTAAAAGAGTGAAAGCTGTTGCAAGTACCATCTTGGATGGAGGCTTACCGGACACATCTTCACGGGGTGGTAACTGCGGGTAGAAACAGCCCAAACTCCTGTTCTTCGCTAGTGCGTTTAAGCGGTAGGGATGGATTGGTAGTTAATTGCTCGAAGGTGTCTGTTAGTGATGAAGATCAGGTTAAGTTCCTAGACCATTTAGGCTGTGGTGGGTGCGAGGTTGGTGCTGATCGGTTAACTCTAGTGATCGTGCGGAAAATGCCCCGATTTTTGGAATCTTTCAGGTGTGTGCCTGCTGTGTGTACGAGGCAAGGTGGGTAGTGATCGCAGAGACATAGCAGTATTGTGGGCAGCACTGGAGTGGTTCATCATGACAATGAACATCATGTGACCACCACTACACAGGGGAGAGAGTGCTGTGAGGCTTGACGGGAAATTGACTGCTCGGCAGCTTTGGAAGATTGCATCTGACAAGGAACGTCGAACACCTGAATTGTTGGATGCGATTATGGCGCATCCTTCCACATATCTGACTTTGTTTCGTTGGGCTATGTATGCTCAGAACGAACCTGATGCTACTAAGGTACTTGATCCTCCAGAGCCTAAACTTGAGGATAATGGAACTCATTTCTATGGATACCAATTCGATCCCATCAACGACTATCCTCCTCTTGATATAGAAAAATGTAAGTCTCAGTTCATGCCTGAACTGTTTAATGAGGATTTCGGATGGTTTTGCATCCGGTTCCAAAGAGTGGGTTGTACTTATATTGCTAGTTATGTTGGCGTCTGCATTGGTAGCTTTTAGCTGTAGTGCTTATGTAATGTGTTTGAGCCTGTATCTAAAGCTTTAGGTTCTGCTGCCACTTAAGGTAATTTCACTGACTAATAGACCCTGAAACTGCTAATTACTTAAGATTTGTTTTGCGAATTTTATGTAAAGTAAAGCTGTAGCTATCCGATGATGGATTATAGGGTTATCTAGTAAGGGCTATTGCTGAGAAGGGATAGTGGAACTTGGTGGCATGAGCTTGGGTGGATGCGGCTCATACTGAAAAATTTTAAAAATGAGGCTAGCTAGGAGACAAAAAAAGTCTTAAAAGCAAAAAGAGAAAGGGTTTAAAAAGATGCTTGCAGATGACGTGTAGTAGCTAAGGCGGGGCAGGTTGCAGGGAAAGTCGTAGAGATTATTGTTCAAATAATGGCGCGTCAAGGACCGGATGTGCTGTTATGGGCATTGAAAAAGGCTGCCAACATGTCGGCTTCAATGATCATGACTTATATGCGTCAGCAATATGCTTGATCTTTCCACTTTGCATCAACAAGCAGGTGGGGATTTGCGCATGTTTTCAATCGCGCCTGAACTTGAGCGCTCTGTTAAGGCTGACTTGCGTCGCCGAGGGGTAGGTTACTCTATTGAGCATGGGGCAGACGGTAAAAACCTATCTTCATTTTTCTGGCAAGGATATAAGAACAATCCAGCATGGGCTTGAGCAGGCAGCCGCAAGATATGAGCGAAAGAAAAACGCAATAACAAAACTATTAAAAATCCCTTAAGCGGCGAGGCTCGAGCTCAGAAACGCTTTTGAAAGGGTCGCTAATAAAGCTCAAAGGCGCGCTATAAAAAGCGAATTTAATCGCTGAAAGGGCTCAGCGTAAGGCTGATAAAGCCTTAGATAATGCCAATAAAGCTATGAATGAGGCGCGGCAAGTTACGTCAGAGGCAAAAGACGCGAAGATGCCACCGTATAAAGCTTGGCTGAGAAGTCATAAAGCTCGGTTTAAGGCCAAGATTCTCAAAAAGTGGGCCAAGTGGAAGGTTCTACGAGCTCATAAGTTAGCTTCGCAGGCTAAATTCGCTCCGTATAAGGCTGAATGGACTGTTGAGCGTGCTCGGGAACGGTGCTCAGGAGACGCAGTGAGAAGGCTCGTCGACAGAGGGATAAAAAGTTTAAAGATAACTTTTACTCTCAACCCGTACCTTATGAGCCTGCGTGCCCTATGAGGACCAGCCTGACCGTAAGGACGATCAGCAGCCTGACCGCGACAAGAAGCGTGATGGAGGACAAATCTGACCGCGATAAGGATCAGAAGCCTGATCTAGACGAAATGACCAGCAGCCCGACCGTGACCAGGATCAGAAGCCTGATCGCGACCAGGGATCAGCAGTCCGATCGCGCACCAGAAGCGTGATGAAGGCTAGCCCGACCGCGACCAGGATCAGAAGCGCGGACGAAGGCCAGCCCGATCGTGATAAGGATCAGCAGTCCGATCGCGACCAGAAGCGTGATGAAGGCCAGCCCGATCGTGATAAGGATCAGCAGTCCGATCGCGACCAGAAGCGTGATGAAGGCCAGCCCGATCGTGATAAGGATCAGCAGTCCGATCGCGACCAGAAGCGTGATGAAGGCCAGCCTGACCGTGATAAGGATCAGCAGTCCGATCGCGACCAGAAGCGTGATGAAGCGCCAGCCTGACCGTGATAAGGATCAGCAGTCCGATCGCGACCAGAAGCGTGATGAAGGCCAGCCTGACCGTGATGAGGATCAGCAGTCCGATCGCGACCAGAAGCGTGATGAAGGCCAGCCTGACCGCGATAAGGATCAGCAGTCCGATCGCGACCAGAAGCGTGACGAGAGGGCCAGCCCGATCGTGATAGGATCAGCAGTCCGATCGCGACCAGAAGCGTGACGAGGGCCAGCCCGACCATAAGGACGACCAGCAACCCGACCGCAGGAGGTCAGTCTGATGTGCGGCAGCCTGGCAAGTGGGATCTCGACAAGTGGCAGCCAGGGCAGCAACAGCCGGGAAAAGTGGCAGCCAGGGGACAAGATGCCCAAATTCTCTAAAAAGACATAGATAAGATTATTAAGACAGCGTACGAAAGAGCTTGTAGATAAAACTAAAAAGGAAGTTGACCGTAATTACGCTCCCGCCCAGCAAGAGGGCGCGTTAATGGAGCCTTATACGAAAGTGTTCCTGGCGGGCACGATCACCGGGCAAATCATCAGAATGCACCAGCCCTGATATTCGCCATGTTCAAAAATTGAAACAGTTTTAGGGCAAGACAGGGCAACTGAGTGGGTTCAGGCTCCAAGGTGATCTAGCCAGATTCGTGGCAGAGAAGAAATTCAAGCCAGGCGATCAGGTGCCAGTAGCACGGTGAGCTTATGCAGGGAAGCGGACAGGGCGAGTTTTTCACCTAGCCCGCCGTCTTAGTCATGATGAGTCAGCCATTTGGAGGCCAGCTCATGGCGCGTAGAGTACTGGCTAGTGCCCGCACCAGCAGTGATGAACGAGGCAAATGACGCGGCCTTTTTAAAGGTTTAGCTGATGCTGAATTAATCGATGCTAGTAGCGGCAGGCTCGTGCAGTTATCGCCAGGTACGGTATTAAAGCTCAACCAGCTTGGCTGTATCCGCTTGGTGAGAGTGTGATTGTGGCCGTGGTAGCCCAGAGCCGATTGTGCAGCTTTACGCAGAGCAGCTAGCTCGTGAGATGAAACCAGGCTTAGATCAAAACCATCAAGTACACCAACCTCGCAAAGTCAAGACAAGCAAGTTGTGGGATAAGGAACCCAGGCGCCGGTTAACCCGTCAAAGGGTTTTGGAGATGATGGAAGGCAGAGCTGACCAGCTACACCTGGTTACTCAAGTAAGTAGGATTAACCGCCGTCTGAGTATGGAGCGCACACAGAACAAGGGGCAGTGAAAGTGAGTAAAGGCAAGGTCGCTTCTATCCTGGCTGTTTTTAGCTTGGTGGTGTGCTAACAAGGTCACCTGGCAGGTGCGCACTGACCAGGAGGCGGGGCTGACTTTTCCCAGATAATCGACCGGTTCACGCTGGATTTAACCGTCCACCCGTTGCATGTCTCGTTTGCGGGGGCTGACGTGTTAGGTGGTTTTGGTGGGATAGCACTGGTGTTATTGATAGCCCTGTACATGTATGGCTAGGAAGCTCCACCCGACCGGGTGAGGAATAAAGTGTTCGCCTCGCTGGGCTAAACCCAGTGAAGCTAGAAAGTTTGTTGGTGACAGAAAACCGACATGCTTTTTCACCGTCACCGGAATCACTTAACCTTGACTCACGTAAGACTCAACGTAACCTAAATGCCCTGATTATCGGCTCTTTCTGGCTCCGGTAAACTCACGCTACTACGTGATGCCTAATCCTAGCGCAAGCTAACACCTCGTTTTTGGTGACAGACCCAGAGGCGAGGTACAGCGAGCCATGGGGCAAAAGACTAAAAAGATAAAGGCTATGAGATACGTAGTCTTAACCTGATTGATTTTGACCGTAGCGACACGTTCAACCCGCTACGCTATTTCAACCCTGAGCAGGCTGAAGTTGATTGCGCGATCTTGGTGGAAAAACCTGATCCAAACACATCTGGCAAAAACCCTGGCGGCAACTCTGACTTGGGAGAAAGCCAGAACGTGCGCTATTGGATTTCATGTCGTTGTTTCTTTACATCTACTTCACTAAAGGCGCTCAAGGTACCTTGATTGATGTGGTGGATATGTTGGCTAAAATGCAGCCCTCTCTGAGGAAAACGAGGAGGCTACTCAGTGAAATCGACGCAATTTTTAGTGTTGCGTAAAGAATGCGTGGAAGCTGCGATCAAAACCTGACGAGTACGACGAAGAAGCTACCATAATGCTTAATGGGTTACGGTTTTGCTTGTAGCCAGTACAATATTTTAAGCACTAGGGTGCGGGGAGACCAAGAAAAAGTATCATTATTTCCCTTGGTACGTACGTGGCGCCCCTACACGTGGCGCAGCTACGCCGTATTTTTGGGTTCTGACACTATCGATGCTGACCAGGTAAACGTCGATAGCGCGATCTTCCTGGTGATCCTGACAGTCACCAGGCTTTAGTTTCATAGCTGATATGAGCTGTTCTTTGAACGCAACATGTACCTGGCTGACCACAATCCTTCAGGACGGCTAGAAGTACCGGTTCCAGTGTTTCATGGATGAGTTTGCAAATATCGGCAAGCTACCTCGTTTGAACGTGTAAAATCGCGGTTATCCGCTCACGCGGCATGAGACGTCGATCATCATGCAGACCTACGCTCAAGGCAAGTCACCGTACAAGGACGACTGGAACCATTGTCGGTAACTGTGACTCGCTACTGTTCCTTGGTGGTAACGAACCTAGCACCACAGAGTTTATTTCTAGCGTCTAGGTAAAGAAACCATTATCAGCCAAGACACTCTGAGCAGAAAGGCACTAATGGTTCATGGTCACGCCTCGCTTAGGTCTCAGGGGCGGAGTTTCTGCGACACCTGACGAGATTGGGCGTCTTGATGGCGGTACTTGCCTGTATTTTACTTCGTGGTATACCACCATTTAAAATCACGTAAACCACAGGCCCCCTGAAACTGGGTTTTCTCGAATACATTCCAGTTGCTTCAAACACTGAAGTGGAAGTGCAGGAACCCTCGAGTGAAGAGGTTGTAGTGGTTGGCCAAACGTCCAGCCAGCTATGGACTAGAATCCTAAACGCTACTTTCTAGACAACGTCTTGGTGTGTTGTTGGTGGCGTGGCACTAACGAGAACACTGACGGTTTGCGTCAGTACTTGCTCAAAGAGACTGATCTGTCGGTTTCTGGTCTGAGGCGAATCTGGATGATATGGCTGCTGATGAGCTTAATGGTCGCCCTTGTAAAACGTTAGATAGACTGGCCCCAACAATCCCTTATTTTGGGGGTTGTTGGGGCCCAAGCTGTTTTATAGGCCGCGTGCGATCGCGGCGGCGGCGTGTAGCCAGGCCGCCCGTGTAGCAGGGGCTAGCTTGTCTGAACGTAGCCACTGTTCACGCATAGCCCGGTCATAAGGGGATAGTGACTACCTCACGAGCGATACCAGCGAAACCATCCACTCAGTGAGGTAGCGCGGGTTCTTCACGGTCTGCTTGTGAGATAACCACTACCGCGTTAGCCGCCAGGCCGCGCTACGCTCATCGCGGCCGGACAGGCCCTGTAAAAGTAGACGCCCGGCTTCTGCATGATCGGTACGGGTGGTCGTAGGCAACAACGATCTGGTCACGCGTGGCTGACGATACGCAGCCAGAGACCGTCACCTTCATCATTACCGGGTATCCCAACAATCATGCGGTAGTAGCGGGTTAAAAACCTCGCTGAATACCGTCTAGTTCTTCGGGGTTAGTTTCTGCTCGGTTGATAGTAGCAGCGGGTTTGAGCGTAGGAACATCGAATTGGTCTGGGATAGCCTGGCGGTGGGTGTGGCGGCCAGCGTCACCGTTACGGGCTGAGGGGTCCATTAAGGTTCCGGTTCTTTGGGGACCACGTCTAAAAGTGGTGGCGCATGTGGTCCTGTTCTGTGCGCCAGCCTAGGGTGCCGCGTGCGACGTTACCGTCTGCTGCTACAACCGACCCTGAGCCTAAACGCGCGAAATTACCGCCAAAGAATACTGGTGGGGGTTTTACCGGCGCCGCCTTTACCGTTGAGTACCGCGATTGCCCGCTGGGCCAGTGTTGGGGAGACAGTGCGTTCATCCTCCCATTGCTGACATTGGCGTTGTGGCTTGACTTTGAAGCCTAAGCGGCCAGCGACGGCGCGCCAAATCCAGTTGGTTTAGGGGCCACCAGCAGAGCTTTGGGCTAAGAAAGAATCAGGGGCGAGGCCGTGAAAACGGGCGTTGGTGCAGTTCCCATTTGGAAGCGACGGCGCTTTTGTGAGGTTAGGGCCTGCTGCCAAAAGAGCGTAGTTAGTAGGACACCCTTGAAGGCAGACTGATTCCTTGGCCAGGCATAACCTGAGGTGCCTGCGGCAGGTGCCGGCTGATACACCGGCATTGCTTGAGGAACTGGTTGCTGGGGCATGGATGCCGCCGTGGCTGCGCTGGCTGGTTTGCCTGGGTGGGCGCAGGCATTGGTGAGGTGCTGGAGTTGGTGCTGCTACCGGCTGGCAGGTGTAGCTGGTGCATGCACAGCCGGCGTTTGATTTACAGGCGCGCTCTGGGGGCGTGGGTTCAGGTTGGTTCTTCGTCTTGGCTAGCTGATGGCTCCGAGTGAGTTATCGCAAAGATGCGTCAAAGCCCAGAGGTGTCTTTAGCTGCAATGCGCAAAGGTTGCCCTTCATGACGAGCGCGAGCGCCAGCCCTCCTAGCAACAGAGAACGTAGCTGTTCCTGGCTGGTAGCAGTTAAAAGACTCAACCCCGTTTTCATCCTCATAGCTACCTGAGCCATCAGAGCCGATCGTTAATGTAATCATTCTTTTGCCTACTTATCACTGATTTCTGGATACGTTGATTGCCTCAACGACCAGGGCGGTAACCGAAGTATCGCGTTTAGCCGCCAAAACCGTAACCGTCGATGTTATGAGGGCATCATAGCAATCTGCGCACGATGTGAAGGTGTGCGCCGGGGAAGGTGGCTGGGTCCTGCGTTGACACGTCACTAATCATAACAGTAAATGCGTAAATGCGTCTTTACGTTTTTACCTGGTTAGGTAGTCTTAGCTGAAAGGGGAGCATCCATGAAAACATCGGCGTTTATGGCAGTAGTGGTGCGCGGCGTTGCCCTGTCTGGTTGTGGTAACAGTGTTTTCGGATGATAGGCGCAGGCTTATGCCTTCGCTTTCGTCTATGACCAACTTGGAAAAGGACCAGGGTTAAAAGACCATAAGCAGCGGTTGACTGTGGCCTGACTCGGCAGAACGATTAAAAGCGTTCTGAGCTGACGCCAAAGCAGCTAACGACAAGGTGACTAGTGACAATGCAAAAGCGGATAAGGGGGTTAAAGAGGCTAGGCCGCTATTACCGGGGTTGCTTAGTTGGTACTGGTGATTGCGCTGATGTGACTTTTAATATTTAACGCTGACAAGACTTGGCAGATCAGCGGGGAAAAACGCGGACCAGTGCTTTTACCGCACGAAAACAAGTACTGGGGCGTCTCACGCTACAAAGATGGTGGCACGCCGCATATAGATTTCGGTGATAGTAAAAGATACCAGCGAGGCCCCCTGTTCGGTTGATGTATCATTATGATGATAAGCGCACAGTTAAGTTTGTGCATGGCCCTCAATTTTATGAGTTCACATATCACCAAGTAGATCAGCCTAAAACTTAAGCTTGTTTTGTGGGGACACCAGGAGCCTGGTGCTGCATAAGTTTTATTCGCCCACAAGCGCTTTAGCTAGCTTCCCAGAAGATAAAAATAAGGATGATCAGCAATATGGGGGCAATGATGAAGTCTCTGTGGTGCGTCAAACGTCCAGTCAGCAAGGTTGGGACTCTTGTCGATTACCCGAAACTCGTGTAACAAACTTGTTGCTAACGATCAACGTTATAGACGGCCACAGCTAGCATGAGTGTAGCCCCTGCAGTGAGACAGCGGCGTATTTTTGCAGGTAGCTGATGCCCATGCTCTTAGTGTCAGGGTGGCCCAGGAACGCGATCGGCGGCGAGACGGTCATGCAGCTCAGCGAAGCGGAGATCTCACCACGTGATAATGGTTTCCAGCTGCTTTCACAAGCAGATAGGATCAGTAGCATCATGATCATGCCCGCTTGATCCAGCAGTGTCCAAGTCACCGACCATGCGGAAATTGATCTGCTTTTCCAGAGTGCAGATTTTTCAGGGCCATAGCTCGTGTTGCTTGGCCGCCAATGCCTGTGGATGATGAGGATACCTCATTAATCGCGTTCAAAAACAGCGTTGAGCTTTTGAGGCAGCTTAACCACCAGCAGGAGCAGACTTGAAACATTGTTGCAGCAATGATTTTAACCCCCAACCGGCGGTCACCCTCCAATATGGGTGGCGTGCGGGCAAGCTCTCCAAGCACCAAAATGATTGAAATAATCACTGGGGTAATCGGTAGCACAGCTGTGGAATGCAGGTTGGTAGTGATAAAGTCGTAGGGCTGTTTTATTGAGCTGAGTCGATACCTCTCATGGTCCGCCACTGGTATCAATGGGGAACGCTGAAATCTGCCGAATCATCGCTCGGATACGATCTTTCGCGGTTTCACGCTCCTTTGAGTAGCCACAACACTGGGAGTTACGCTAGGACTAGTTTTAACAGTGGCGAGTGCTAGGTAGCAGTTGGCAGTAACGGTTACAGTGGGAGGTAGCTGTGTTGCGGTAGAGCCGCAGGCTGGGATCTGGGTTGGGCGCATGGCAGACCGTAGCCAGTGCTAGCACGATCAGGTTGACAACCCTCAACACGATTACAGCCCCATGGGGCAGGACGATGTAACCAGACAGGTGATTTGTCGGCTACCCACCCAGATGTGCTCTTGAACCTTGAGGTGGAGCTTGGGTTGCATGTGGCCGAGCTTGAGAGGCTCAAAATGCGGCATGAGGCTTAGCCTGTTGTACTACAGACTGGGGAGAGTGGTCTGAGGTGCAGGTTTGCCGCAGGGGCACAGGATTTGGTCAATGGCTGGATTAACAGTTAGCAAGGATTGACCGCTGGTACCTGTTCACTGGAGGCGGATCAGGAGAAAAACTTCGCAATCTCAGGTTCACTATCGCGGCGTCCCAACCTGCAAGGCAAGCGAAACCCGCGTTTAGCGCAGCCTCAACCTCAGGGGCTGGGGGATCACCCAGGCCAAGAAATATCACGCGCCAAGTGCATCCAACAGCCCAATCAGATTAAAGACCTATATGTGGCAGGGGTGATCAACAATCTCGTCTAACAAGTCATAGCTAAGATGCTGCCCTATCAGACGCGATCGCCCAAAGCTGCTGAGCAGTCAAAATTCCTATCAAGCCTCACAATAAAACACCCTTCCCTTTTTAGAGCTGGCCATAACAGCTGTGGCTTTATCAACTTTTCCTTTTTAGCGGGCATTCAACCACCCACAAAGTACGTGTCCGTAGCTATAACCTCGGTCCCGTCATTGTGGGGAATATGCAGGCGGTGAGTGACCGTCACGCCCACACCAATAACGTGGCCGTCATTAGTGGAAGTAGCTGGCTCACCAACCTCTAGTACTCAACCCAAGCCCCCGAATCGGGGCATACATGCTTTGCCAGATCGGTTCTTGACTAGCTACAGCCTTGCTGCAAACCTTTGCTAAGACGCTTTTCACGCTGTGAAGGGCTCTCAGTTTGCTTCCAGGGCACTACTGCTTTAACCGTGGTGATAGCCAAGGGTTTTTGTGCTGGGGGTTGAAATCTTTCGAATACCCATCTATCTGGGTAGGTGAAGCCCCTTACCACCTCGCCAGGCTCGTTAGGCTCGGTAGTCTCGCTACTGGTGGAAGCTAGCTGCCAGGGCAGGCTTTTAGCAGCCTTTCTCTTTTTAGAGTGGTTGAAAGCTGCCCGCCAGGAAGCCGCCCAACCCAACAACCCACAACCAATATGGCCACAATCAAAGCCACTAAACCACGCTGACGACCAGTCACCACAACTCACCACCTATCAGTACCAGTGTGGCTTGCGTGAGAGCCACTTATCCCAGGCGGCACAAGGCGAACCATAGTCTCGCGGATTTTTATGTATTCCAGGCCCCACTTAATTTGTGTTACTGCGTTAGTGCGCCAATCGGCGATTGAGCCCATTTTGTCGGCTGGTAAAGACTGAGGATTCCATAAGCGCCAGAGTCAGGGTTTTCAGCCGCGTAATTCCAGCCAGATTCGCCATTCCAGAGGTTTACAAGGCACTGGTATTGGGTATCATCCCACCCATAGGCGGGCAGCATTGATTTAGCAGCTGCTTTTAGCCGCATCTGGAGTTAAGGCCCGCCCGCACCCGTGTAGCCCCCGCCTGGGTCAACAATGGAGAGAGCCACCAATCTTTTGATTTTCACTCTTTGAGTGTGGGTTGTGCTTGATAGTGGCCTGGCCTGTAGACACTAGTTGGCTTAGCTCGCTGGCTGTGTAGTTCGTTATGAAATACTCGCCAGTACCATAGTTTTCAACCGTGATAGAGCTGTTAACTAACACCTGGCCTATATAGGCCACGTGACTGAACTCTGCGCTCAACGCCCGCCCTGAGAGCCGGGCTGAACGAAATAATGTCGCCAGGGCTTGGTTTATCAGTTTCAACCCAGCCAGGCAGGCGCGTGGAAGGGCCCATGCAGCCGTGCCCGCCGCCAGGAGTCGTGTTGTAATTGTTGTAAGTCCAGGGCTCGTGTAACAACTCTCATCGTCACGGTTAACCCGCCAAATCACGAAGTCTGTGCAGTTGCCAAAATAGTAGCCAGTAGCCCAGTTAATCGTGTTATATTCTCGGTCTTTGTACGGGTAATCAGTACCCATACCTTCAGCCACCACACCCGCAACGGGCCATACACTAGACTGTTGTTTTTAGCCGCAGCTTCTTCTTCACCAGTAAGCCAAGCGGGTAAAAAGCTGGAGATCATCGATAAAAACCAGCATCACCAGCAACAAGGCGAGACAGATCGCGGCTACTACACCCGAAATTTTCCTGACAATCAACCCAATGATTTTCGAGATAATCCCAGAAACACTTCTAGCGCCCCCAGTTAACTACCTGCCTGGCTACGCGCGCCCTAGGCGCGGTTTTACCGGTAGCTGGTTCCTTGTAAACCTGGCGGCGGGCTTGACGTTTTAGAACGGGCCCCAACCACGCGGCTAGTTAGACTATTGACCTGGGCTTTAGTGGGCTGACCAAGGGCTTTTACGTGTAACATTATTGACTTACCGTCAACTTTAAGGCCTACCTTTTACCGATAGAAGTCCCAGTGTTGTGGCCCAGACTAGAAGCGTTTTTCAGGCTAGTTTTTAACCGCCCCCACCCTGGCTATCGGCCAACGAATCATCATTCATTTCCTACTGTCGGCAGGGGCTTTGATCTGTTAGCTAACTACATCATAACTGGTTTTTCCTACTAATTCGAAAGCGCTTTTAAAACCAACTTTTGCGCCAAAACTTAGTTACCTTAAAAGTGAAAATGCTGGTTATGCGTGGGTCTATATTCAGCTACTGTATTTATCTTGCGTGACAATCGTCAGATGATTGTCTCAAACATTGTGCCATCTAGAACACCTCACCAACTTTGTGGTGTAAAAGCTGGTAAAAGCTTGGTTGAAGTAGGAATACGCGAGTCAAACGGCACCATGGCCACACCATCTTCAACAACCCACAACTCAGGCCCAACATTTTGGAAATAGCTACGGTGCTTATCAAATCAGTGGAACAAAGACTGCAGAGTAGAAGACGTCAGTCGCAGTCTGTTAAGCAAAACCAGACTGTCAGAGTTGCCAACATAAGCCGGGCACGCTCACTAATGAGCAGCTCTTCAATATTTTGAGTTAAACCAGTTGGCATCAGCCCGTATTTACGTGCGCGCTTCCAAATCATCTGGCAATACGCGCCCGCGTACTCGTTAGAAAACAGCAGGTGGAACTCGTCAATATAAAGCCAGGTGCGCTTACCGCAAACTACGGTTAGCCTGTACCTGAGCCCAAATCTGCTCCAAAACCACCAACATACCAAACGTTTTCATGTCCGATCCAAGCCGGGCGATATCGTGAAACAATCACGCGGTTAGACGTATCAACGTTGGTTTGCTGGGAAAACCAGAAAACGAACCAGAAGCGTAAAAGTTCTAGGGGCGGTAGCGATCGCTTTAGCCTCTGTCTTCAGGCTGAGCGTTTAACTCTTCAAACAAGGTGTTAGTGGGAGGAAGCGCCCGCTTATCTTGCAAAGAAACGCCCGTAAAGTGCGTGTCACGCACCGGTCAATGATTGAGCGTTGAACCGGGGTCAGGCCACTAGCCCCACCAATAAGCACTTCACACAGAGACAAAATGAATTTGCTGCTTGCTTTGATTGGGCTACCATCATCAGCGTTAGCGTCACGGTCCATGTGCAGCGGGTTGATACAGGGCGGTGAGAACCCGCGCTAATTTCAATACGCGTGGCCCCCATGGCATCACCCAAAGCCACATACTCTTTTTCCGGGTCAACAATAATGATGTCATCATCTGTACCAGGAAAGTTTGAAAAGCTTCACCCACCAAAACTGGCTCTTACCGGCACCAGTAGTACCCAGGATAAAAGCGTTACCGTTCATGGTGGCAGTTCTAGAACCCACCACCAGGTTTTTAGAGATCGCGTTAACCCCATAGAACCGCCCACCAGGCTGCAACAGCTCTTGGCAGTAAACGGCACCATCACGGCCACGGTAGCAGTGGTCAGGGTCCTGGAAAAATCGGTAACCCACACACCCCCAGGGAAGGACCGCGTTAAGCCCGTCCTCTTGCATGTATTTCTGCTTCAAACCCGCAGACGTTTACGGCCCGCAGCGCGTACCTGTTCAACAGCTTCAGCTAGCTCTTCACGACTCTTGCCTGAAACACCAATAACAATCGTGGTAGTGAACAGTTTTTCGTTACTAGACTCAAGCTGTTCACGCAGCTCTAGGGCCTCTTGGCGGGGAAGCAATCAGTTCGTGAGGAATAGATTCTCACCATTACCCTGCTTACGGGCTTTTACGTAGCTCGTTACTACGCTGCATTTCCATCCTCAGCGATCTGGCGTTTAACCAGGTCCAGGCCCTCGGCATGGTCAAGCGGGCGGAAATATGCAGAGGCCAGCTCAAGTCAGCTCGCTAAGATCTTTCATTAACCGGTCTGACAGCCAAGCAGGCAGGGTCACGTAAAACCAGGGTCTGTAGTAGGGCGAATCGTGTTCGTTAGAAAAAGCGATCGTGGCAGGATTTTCCCGAAAATCAATAGCCCAGGACCGACCACGTCTTTAGTGGTCAAAGTAGAACCAACCAGATCGTTATAAGTGAAACGGAAAGGCTGGTCAGGGCGCAAAATATCATGCAGCAACCTGACGCGTTCTTCACCGCTAACCCGCTCAGCTCTGCAACCGCCAACTGAACGCAGCTGGGCTACGCTTTCCGTGGCCACACACGCGCCAAAACCGAAGTCGCATGCCCAAAATCATCAGCCTCAACCCGTGATAGTCACGCACTTATCAGTGACTGTGTTGTTACGCCCCGCAGCCAGACGGGCGTTAACTGTGTCGTTATACTCCCACCGGTACTCGTCACGTCCATCACCACGAGGTGAAAGCGGAGACAGCTTTTACTGCGCCTTCACGGTCAAGGTGGCGGTTAACTACCGTTAACTGTACGTGACTGGCCAGCATCAAAAGAGTTAATGAACTGGGCGTACTGTTCATAATGCCCTGCTGGTCATCCTCGGGGGCCAGCTGGTAGTCAATGTCTTCCAGTTTTAACGTAACCGAGTAATGGCCGTCCCCTAGTACGGCAAATACCAGTATCGGTCATAGCCTCGTACTGAGGGCTTTTTGAGCCGTGTTGCGTTTTAACGCGCGAAACGTCCTTCCGCTACGCTTGCGTTTACCGGTCAAGTTCGAGGCTTTGATGATGTCTCGTTTTTGGCGGTTTTTGTTTGCGAAGAACATCCGCTGACCTTTCTGACGCGATCTCAGCAGAAAGCTGAGGGTCTTGCGCGTACACGCGCAGTTGTGGATTCCAGTTAAACGCCACATAACCCGCGTAACGCTCAAACGGTAAAACCTTAGGCCCTGATCCACCCAACAGCCACAAAAGGCATAGTTAAAAGCGCAGTTAGCCACGAACCAAGTGACTCCTGGCCAATCAAATAACAAGCAGCGTAAAACACCGCTAACAACCACAAGGCCGCTAGCGGCGCAAGCTAGCTGACGCCAGCTCATGCCAAGCATTACTTTTTGATTGGTATGCGGTGATTTTCCGGTAGACCCGTGATTTCAAGGGCCATAATTTTATGACAACGTGATAGCGCTAAAACAGCTGGGCTGCTGCCACGATCAAGCCACCACCAACAGCCTCGCCAAAACACCAGACTGGATCTGGGGTCCCTCGGTGGTCACGCA
>BNJT01000893.1_pt1 | contig 24470 bp, 27 predicted proteins | sample 8540491 | NCBI WGS metagenome assembly BNJT01 (sample SAMD00202455, study PRJDB9452) | human saliva metagenome | host: Homo sapiens | reverse complement strand
CAACATGTATTGCTAATTCCCACCAGTACAGATGGGTTCCTAGTTTCTGCCTTAATGATTTGTCTGATGAAGCGATCCTTATCATAATGTCTGTGAAGCAAAAAGCGTCGTCTTGCCACAATATAATGACATCATCTTCACCACGCCTTCAGCATCAGTCACAGCTTGCAAATGCTTTACGCACAAACCCAGCTCCCTATCTGGTGTGCACAAGTCTCCCCCAACGCAATCAAAAGTTCAGTAGTTTATCTGAAATTGCGCTCAATGTGCTTTCCTGTCCTCTCTCTGTTGAGGAAGATTGAACACATAAGTTGAATAGAGAATCCTTCATATGTCATAACTCCAATCTTATTTCATATTCAACTTTTTATCCTCTTTAAGCACATCGAGGTTTTGTGGAAGTCCCCAAAAAGATTTTCCACATAACCTTCTTCTTTCAGTTTTGGGTTACATCAGATGTTCCCAAATTCCTTTTTGTATCCTCCGAAACAAATGGAGCGCATTGACAAAGATGCCCACCCAAAATTTGAAATCTAGCATGAACTCTTCTTCTATCTCACCTAGCGCCATGAGCAAGGTCATAAAATTTTTTTGAAATATAACAGTAATTGTATCTCTGGGTTAAACTGTTCTAGCCAGAACAGTTTTGGAGAATCTATAGGATGCTTCATCCAGCTCACAGCATCCTCCTGACAGTACATCAGCTTAGCTGTTCAGCTTGTTTTGGCGCATTTCACGCATCCTTCGATATCATAGCAGAAGCAATGTCGCCTGACCGTTCCCGCAAAATGAAATACGAAGCTCTTGTTGCGCTGCTAATCTACAATCGGTAAAAGTGTTTGCTGGCGCAGTCCTGCGCACCCAATTTCGCGGCCGCACGCTGGAAGGATGTGCAGGCTAAACCCTTCTTCAAATTCGTAAGTAATTGATACTTTACGCCCTGTCCTATTGGAAGATTAGGCACAGAATAGAGGAATAGCGAAAAGACGTGCTCATAAAACAAGATCGGAATTTAGAAGCTCGACCTGCGATTTCGTCGCAGAGAAACAAAGAGATTGCTGAGGGCCATTAGGTCGCAGCAGCTCGCAGGAGATCGTTCACAGACTCTGAGCTTGTTCTTCTTCATTATGCCCCACCCAAGAGCCCGCTGTACGCCTCATTTCGTCCAATCAGACGTAACTTAAGCAATAGACTGCACATGAAATAGTCATAGCTACTTCTCGTTTAGGAAAGCATTTATTTTCTGCAGCTTCCCGCATGTGCGGAAAAGGTTTACGCGCTTTCATCTTTTGAGGTCAGCCTTTCCACGCCCATCGTATCAAGGTTGATCGGCATTGACAGCGAAACCTCCCATCCAACTTATGCAACTCTTGATAGCGAGCTCACTTGAACAAAGCCCTTGACGGCAAGCGCAAAGCACTCAATGAGCCCAGCGTCCGCTGTACGCACTTTTTCCGCATGACTCAGATCACCCCAATCGTTCCTTCTCACCACCTTACCAGCTTTATCAAAAGTCCAATATTTGGCTGTAGAAATCTAGAGCTTGACGCCCTCGTACGATGTTGCGCTGGCGGCGTAGTGCTTCTGAGATACTTTCCCAATACGATGATTGTTGCACTGCACCAAGACTTTCTAAAAGCTGCTGCGTTCACCTATAGCGTGAAAATGATCGATTGAACACTTCTATGCGTAAACGCTCCATTACTTCTCTTACATGCAGTTGGCTGAATGTAAATGCTTTCAAACGCCCTTCCAGAGAATATCAGAATGTTCACGTCATACTGCTCAAAAGCTTTGTCGCGTTTCAGCTTAAAGCAGAGGTTGGACAGCACCATACTAAATCAGTAGACTGTTTTTCAACAACGATAGTGTCACTGTTTGTAGCAAAGGCATTACTGACCGTTCTGGCTTGAACGAAGCTGGCTCGTCAATAGACGTACTGCTGATAAAGCCTTTCAATCACAAGATTACGCCGCACACACATACTGCCGGCATTGTAATGGCCCATTTTAAGAAGAAGAGAACTCTTTCCGCTGCCCTCATGGTGGCTGCCGTACATGGTCAAAGCACGCATAGAGAACAGCTGAACAAAAACTAACCCACCTCATCAAGAATGGAGTTACTCTACGCTACAATCTTAGTTTTTCATAACACGCCATTGTGTTAGTTTTACTAGCCAGCCAGGATAATTAAAAATCACCTAGTTCTTCTCCTCACTAGGATCTGCGGGAGGAGCTGCAAAACAATAGTATAATCCACCTCCGTTTGGTGCTGCTGCACAGTGAGTGCAATGGCCCCCTGACAGTCATGCGTGAGCCATGAATAGTTACAACGGCTTTTATCTTCACTACACCGGTTGCTAGCAGTCATACTTCCGTAGCTTCCCATACCACCAAGCACATGCTTGCAGCCTTCTTGAGAGAGAACATCACCGAGTCCCTCTGGGATGTTGATTGATAATTTCTTCATAACGACAAGAAAATTAAAGATGAACATATAAAAAGTTGACTAAGATGAACAATGCTTGAAAGGCAGAGTTCAGATTCAGGCATGCTATAAATCTGCCACGGTAATTAGCCGGCATTTCGTGACCATCATCATATATCGTCGGTGAGTATTAATTTCTGCTCATGCAGAACTCATTCATTGCTTTTTAGCTGCGCAGTGGATTCTTCCAAAGGAGTTGCACTGCATACGTCTCTAGAAACTCTACTTAAGCTTTTTGTCTGTAGAGGCAAAACCAATCGGTAATCGCTCCTCTAATCTCTCTTGTTTTTAGAGCCAAGAAGATTGGGAATCGGAGTATCGGCAATCCATTCTTCAGGATAGAGGAATAGAATGCGCAGACCAACATCTTCTGTCTTCTAGCAATTGATGCAAATGCTTTTTGTGCTATAGCACAAGGATAGCAAAAAGGATTGCAAAATCTCTATCAGTTGAATCTTTCCATGGGGATTCCCACAGACACCCAAATCCTCACAATCCTATGGTAAGCATTCTTTCTTTTGCAGATTTTGTAGCACGTTAGCATCTAAAATGCAAACGTTCAAACTCTTTTACGTAGCCAACGACGACTACGCCAATTTTCTCCCCATTGCCACAATTGATAAAGCAGCACGAAAGCTACTACCGCGTAAATAAGAAGTCTGCGCAAAACCTTGAAGCTTATTGTTTGCTTCATACTGTTCAAGAGACAACCCAATGATAGGGATAAGGCAGATACTTCCCTACAACTCCTAAACAAAGGGACACCATTGTTTGACAACAAAACGTTGATAATAAATCGAGAAAATCACATAGGAAGCGTCAAGAGATGCAAACTAATATAACACCAATAGCCCAAATTCCCCTATCCCAACAATTAAAAAGTAAGGCCAAGAAGTAGGCACCACCCCAAACAGCCCAAGGATAGCCAAGAATCGTGATGCACTAGAAGACAGCACGGCATCGTAACTTAGTTTTTGTATTGTCCGCTGTCAAACTCTCTGAGTCATCGGAGAGTATTGATCACTGCTGCAGCACAAAGAAACAAACCTAACACGGCCAACTATCGCCAATAAGACAAAATGATAAATCTGCAGGTTTATCCCATGCACGGAATAAAGCAGAGACAGAGAGCAGCTAGTGGCTATTAAGAATAAAACATTATGAAATGCGTTTTCAATCAGATGGCGTCTATAGTGAGTGAAGCTGCAGATGCTTTATCTAGTACGAAAGCATCACATACATAAATTTCTTTTCGAACTCGCCCCATGATATTCTTTTCATCTCGAAGAGATTTTGCGCCAGCACAAAGTCTCTCGCATAACGATAAATGACAGCAAATTGTTCATTATTGTCTTCGTCTTTTGATTTGAACAATACAATGTATCAACTCTTCGCGTTTTTCCTTTTGTGACAAACGTAGAGATTTCGCAGGATCCCTAACTCCTAAAACAATCATTCAGTGCAGACAAGTTTGGGTAGCAGTTAGATGGCGAGATAAAAATCAGATACCCATCGTTCTGTCATTGGGACATCTTCCTCTTACAGATAGTTTGCACCCCTGTACCAAGTTCTCAGCTGAACTAAATAATGCGATATAGCAAAATGAGCTTTCATTTCTTAAACGTTTTCGAGGCATCATTATGGTGTCTCTCAGCAATTGATGGGGCAAAACCATTGATAATTATAGAAACGACCAAATATTTTCAGAAGATTATTTGTTGATTTTGTTTGAAACGTCTTTTTCTCGTAGAGTCAACCGCAAGTGCAAAATTAGGGCTATTCGTTTGAAGAACTCTGTCTTTGGTGTTTCAAACTTTAGTTTTTGTCTGGGTCCACTGTTGATTTTCTTCTATATTCTCGCAATCTTTTTATCGGTAACGCCCATCATTAGCGTGCTTTTGGAATATATTGTTTGATGAGCTTTGTTTTGTCTTTTTCTCTATCGTTCCCTTTTGCCATGAGGCATAAGGATCGGCGAACAGACGACTGCTCCCCAAATACCTGGAGTTCGGTCTAAGCAATTCTCCTCTTTCGATGATTTCTATATTAGCCGAGGGTTTCTTGGGCAAGAAACCAGGCCGCCATGGCTGCCATGAGATTTGCGGCAAATCCTCCGATGCTCCTGTGGCGTGTGTTCAATCTGAACGCCAGTTCTTCATCTGTCGTTTACGGCATTGTCAAGCCTTGTTTTTGTACTCCTTGTCGAAGATATCCGCCCATTGTGCAACAGCAGGTAGCGCGTGCCCTTCAAGACTTTTGCGCTTGTTGATGTCCTTTATGTTACATATGCAGCTCGACGCAACTCGTCCACCTTCATCAGTTTGACCACATGGTAGTGGTCGAAGACATGTGCACGGCTTTCGGTCATTTTTCAAGTACGGAGGAGATGAAAGCGGCAGAGATCGGTGGCGACATACTTGATGTCGAGCTTCTTTTCGTCTGACCCTTTTCCAAAATCCGCCAAAGCATCGGCCGCCTTGTCCTCACATGAGAATCCGCCGCTCTTGAGCCTCAACCACAACGGTCTTTGTACACACATCTTTTCGAACGGCAAACTCGTTCATGCCGATGCTGTCCACTCCCCTCAAGAGGGCGGAGCACAGTGATACTCTAGATGACATGTGAATCTCTTTGATCGTAAACTCACGACACGCCCAAAAGATGGGCTGTGTCTTGACGGGTCATCCTCAATAAATTGACCCCATACCTTGCAAAAGCGACGAGTGTAGCAGCGCGACTGCTCGGGGCAAAGGATATCCAGCCCTGATCATAGCGTCACAATCCGCAGCATCTTGTAGCGCGGCGGACTCATCCGCAGAATCACCTCGCCACCGATCGGAAAGGCTGATAAAGTCGCGAGTGCGAAAAGCCATTCTTCACCAAATGGGGATGACCACACTTGGGACAGCATTGGGCTCGTTTGCTTTCGATATGCGGATGATTGTATTACCTTTATTCTCTCGTAGACACATCTTGTGGTGATACAATCCCCTAGCATGATATAGAAAACTCGCTGTTCATAGCTGCATATTTGTTGGTCTAATTCAAATACACAATTTGTTCAGCGGTTTTCTTCTTTTTGAACCCCATCACTCCAAATGTCGGATGAACCAAAGATAATTGATCTCCCAGAGTCCCTCAAAAGGACTCTCTTTTATGTATTGCGGTATCGCTCTTCGCGCTGCCTGCCGCGTATGGCAACCCGCGGTGTTTTTCATGGATTGGAACCGATGAAAAACGAATGATTTCTGTTGCACTTCGATTTTTGAAAGTACGTCTTGGGTAGGAAAACTATTAAGTAATTGGCAGCGTAATCAGCGTTTGACCGAAGCTGCAACAAGTCAAATCAGAATAAACAGAGGATTAAGAACTGGTAACTTTCGTGGCATATTATTCTCTCCCGATAAAGTTCAAACTAGACAGATAGATTACTGAAAGAGGAAAATAGCGGAGCTTTAGACCCAACTCTAGTTTAAGTTCGTCTTCTGCAAACTGAAATTCAGAAATAAACACTCCCCAATCATCGTACATAGATAGAGGGCGTTACTTATTATCTGCGATGGAAGAGTTCTTCCAATACCTCCTATACGCTCTAACAAAGCATCAAAAGGGCAACGATGCTCCATATATCATAGATTGTTGCATATCAGCGATAGTCTTTTGCCCAAGCACTTCTAACGTGCAGGGGAGGACATAAGACGATTCTGTCTCGAATGTCAGGTGTGTAATCTGCGCCTGACAAGCTTGTAAAGACCTCACGATGGTGCGCGATGGTAGTCCACAGATAGATCGTCGCTGATAGCTTGTTCAGCAAAGGTTCATCCATCATTCTCTCCAGATCATATAGATGGCGTGATTTGCGTTCTGCACTTGTAGCTCTTCCAGTAGTAAATAGTTCATGTAGAAGAAAAGCTTTCTCTAAGAAAGTCTTCTGGAGCTGCAGTGGTTACAGTTGGAGAAGGTGTAATACTTGTCTCTATCTGAGAAAATTGCGTAGATATAAGACTTGCAATTGAAGAATTAACAGTGGGTTCAAACAATGATCTTGCCCCTACTTCTAGCATAACTTTAGGCTGAAGATACTCATTGAGAGGGAAGTGCGACTTGTAATACACATCAATCTTTCTCGGTTCGGATAAGTGCCATCGCCTTCTCCATCTGGTTCGGGAACGATATTGCAATAACTCTCCAATCCTGATGATGCTATTACCTCCTTAGTAGGCTTGCAAAATCATTTCTCACAAATAGAGACGATTTCTTGCGCAAAGTCTTTATCTGTTTCTTGGCTCAAGTCGCCATACAAATCGAATAGACTTCTATCGACTACGAGGTCTATATCCTCCGAGAACCTTTGAATAAGTCCAAAGGACTTACTAAGTGAAGTACCGCCCTTAAATACACGTCATCCGGCAAAGCGAGGGTGAATACAAGCTGTAGTATTGTCGTAATCCATAAGTCTTTTTCGACAGCTTGCTCAGGAAGTCCAAAGCCGAATTGCTGTTTGTGTGATGGTGGTACGCTGTTGCTCAGGAGCAAGGTCAAAGTATCTGTTCATAGAGTTCTTTTAGTAACGTTCTAATCCAGGCTGGCATTAGCACATAGTCTACTTTTTATCTGTTCTTCTTTGATAGGCGATACGTATCGTTTTTAACTGGCTGCTTATGCCCTCCATGATATGCCTCGCCCTATTTCTTGCAGAGCTGCAGTAATTAATTGAGCTATCTGATGCTGAAAAAGACAGCTTCTTGGGGACCGTATGCTTATACACGATTTTTATGTCCATTGAAAAGAGCTATGCTTCGGGGACTTCCATCAGAAGAAATACAAGATTCATAGGAACTGTGTCGTTAAGCCCAATACGTTCATCGCATACGCACCAGCTGGAGCAATTCTCGCTTTATCACGCTTTTGCAATACTTTGAGCTATCTCATCATAAGAGGGATGAGACAACTCCAAGTCCTAGAACCTTGTCTTCTTTTGGGATAGCAATATATTCCCTAGCAACACGAATGAGTGTGCTTTTAGTTGCCAAGCGTTCAGGCTTTCAGCACATTTTGTTTTCTCCAAAGAAACAAAGCTGGATGGAAAAACGATGCTTCCCCGTCCTAGTCTTGATACATGCTTAATTATCTTATCATCAATGCTCTCCATTCTGTTTTTGTCAATTATTTATGTCGCAAAAGTACGACTTTCTTTGTGACAAATAAGAAGGGAAAAACTACTTTTTATATGGAGCAGTCTGTTTCTCTACCACTCTCCTCCCCTCCGTTTGAGCATTTCATCAATCTCATCTCGCAAAAAGAGCAAGCGACCATTAGCTTTGAGATAGAGATCTTTCCTTGCGACACCCAGTTGTATATGGTCTTCTGCTCAACTTTGAGGGAGCTTGGAAACATCAATGATGTCAAGATACTCTGCTCTGAGAGGAGGATGGACAGTAGTTGCGCGTTCTTGCGCCTGCAATGAAAATCAACTCATCAAGTTTAAGTTCCATCTGCAAGAGTTTCTGAAACAAATTCGAAAATTGTTCTTCGGTATAATGTGGGTCTAGATAAGGCATGTTTTTCTTGTTGATAGTATCCTTAGCTATCCTGAATGAGGATACCTTGTTCCTTCATATAAAGCAATATACTTTGGCTGTACGGTCTTTGATGTCGAGTTCTCGCATCAAAAATCTCACAGAGCTGTTGGTAAGAAAGACGTGTTGCAGAGCAAAAAGCACCACGTACGACAGCATGGAGTTCGTTGCTCTTGCGTTTATCCTTGTCTTCCTTAGACTTCTCTCCACGATAAACGTGCATATCGAGAGCTTTGTCCCAGCCAAATAGCGTCATAGGTACATCTAATGGACTTCCATCACGCACTTTCAAGGCTTTCACTACCGAGAATTCAGGGTTTTTCATCTTTCTCAATAGAGAGAATACCAGCTGCCTTTCGCTGTAGCTCAGAACCGATATGCCCTCTCAGTTTGATACCATTCGGCACAAAAGTGAAGCACACAGATAATGCACGTGTTGTAAATACCTGCCAAGCGGTAGAGCTCATCGACAATGGCAATACTCTCTGTTTCATCGTTTGCTGAACGGACCAAATCGGCTATGCCGTCAATAACTACGAGATGAATTTCCCCCATGTTTGTGATGGAACAAGTCCATACTTTCACGAATGAGTTTCAGTCTGTCCTTTCGAGAGAGAAGCGAGGTAAAGCGAATGATAAAAATCGGGAACACTCGTGAGAGATGCTCTCCGAAAGCGTCTTGCCTAGATTTTTGTGAAGTTGCGCCTCTGATTGCTCGGTATCATAGTGTAGCACTGCTAGCCCTTTAGGATTGGGTAACCTCAAGCCCCAGCGTTTGTTCTGCATCCAATCGCTCAGTTCCTAATGTGCCAGCAAGTATAGCTGACGATGTAGTTACTTTTTGCCTCGTTCCTTCTCCACCAGTGATACAGAAGAGATTGTCTTGTGTACCGAGAGGAACGCCATTAACGGCTACTACTGACTTTCGAAGCATCAGGTGGATTATCATAGTCTATTTCACATGAACGTAACATCATCATAGTTTGCGTGTACATTTGAGAAAAAGCTTATCGAGCAACTTACGAAAAGTCCTCTTCCTCATTACCTAATGCAAAAGTAGTCAGATATGTCCTTTTCTGTCTTTTGTCCTTTTTAGTGGTAATTGAAGCTGTTGTACCTTGTAAGCCTCTAGTAGATTTGCTTGTCTATCAGATCTCTTCACCCTGTCTCATCCGTATCATAGAGTAAGATAATGTGTCGAAAGCGTAGCTGTAAACTCTCATAATATTCTCTGGTATTTGTGCTGTTTCACTATTAAAGCATATCGCATGGAAGTGATGAGCGAGAGAGACAGAACATCCTTTTCTCCACCAGTGATAAAGAGTATATCTCCTTTACTTGGAATCTGTTCCATTCCGAAACTGTAAGGATTGGGCATTTGCCCACCATAGAGAAAACGCATCTTTGGACTATTGGGAGACGATAGATTTTTGATGTATCCATTTCCTATATACGCAAATATGGGTTCTGTTGAGTGTAGCCCTGATCTCAAATTGTTTTTCCCTCTCTTGTTTGACTAGAATAGCTTTTTAGAGCACGAACCCGAAATCGCCTCAGTGTTTTCCTCATAAATGCCATAATGAGCCCAATAAGCAAGAAGTGCAGCATCGAAAGGTTGTATCTCAAAACTATAAGGTAGCTCGTCAGCCTTTTTCAGCATGTTTTGTTTGGCATTGAGGAGAGATAGGGGCTGTCGGTTTCATTTTTGTTGAAACAAACTGTGCAGCTGCTTAACATCATCAAGAATACAAAGATCTAGGTCTTTGGCTATTGTTTGAAGTAGTTCTGGAAAACTAGTCTTAAGGTCTATGCCTCTCAACTCGGATACGAATCCAGAAGCAATCCCCCGCATAGGAGGGATTGCTATGGTCATAGTACTTATAAGTCGAGGATCTTTTTGTCATAATAGATATGGCAAGAAGCTCGCTTATCATCGTAGAATGGACTACAAAGTTACGATGCAGATTGACCTCGAAGCCTAGATAATGACAGAAGATTCTTAGTCCTCCATCTGTTAATGCTAGTATTCTTTCTTTTGTCTATCATGGTTCGTCTTTTTTTGTTCTAAACTAAGGCAGTTGCAAAAGCATCAGTTTATCCTTGTAGCGAAGTAGGCGCTCCAACAATTCGTCATTGCGCATACCCGATATGCGTAGAACGATTGCATCGAGCGCAGATGAGTAGTGACTTATAGAAGTAACGAACATCTCCACTCTCCGTATAGCGGAAGCGAACAATATTCTTTTTACGCCAACGGTATAAGGTTGATTCTGAAACATCCAAGGTATCAATGAGATCCTTGGTAGACATCTCGAGTTCATCGTCGATGTCTTGAAGCAAGTGCGTTGTGCGTTCAACGTACTGCTCAATTCTGATTGAGACGGTCTATCAGGTCTTGGTAGACACTGCTCTCCATTGAGATTACTTCCATTACATTAGATGAGTTTTAGTAAAGTCAATGTCATTACCCCCTTCTTTGAGAAGAAGGTCAACAAGACGATTGAAGGTTGCTTTGTTGTAGGCAGATATTTCAACCTCTCCCACAGGTCTTGGTTGCTCATTTGCAAGTAGTGCAAGTACGTCGTAGCATGAGGAGGCTTAGAAAGCTCGCATACTCGAAAAAGCTTGTCAGTACTTGGGAAATTTCCTAGACTCCCAGCGAGATTGTGCTGAGGAAATACCCAGTTTTCCAGCAAGATGCTCTTGAGAGATGCCTTTTTCAGGCGATTTTTCTCAGAATCTGAAGTAACTTTTTCATATAGTCGAAAGTTATAAACGCATCCTAGCTTGACCAACCCATATAATGCAAGTTTGTGCGCCCAATGCAAGAGGTCTTGCATCAGATGCAAAGTAAGTATTAGTAGGAATGCAATAGGGCTGGTATAAGATAAAGGGAGGGGCAAAATTGGGGCATGAAAAGTTAGTTTTTGCAACTTCTCATGAATAGCTGAGTGCACGGTGCAAGACCCTTTATATATAAGGGCTTGCACCTACTCAGGCAGTGTAACAGAAAAATCTGTAAATAATTATGAGAGAATACTTTGGCAAATGGTTCTTTTTATGTACCTTTGCACCAAAGAAAAGAGAGCTATTACGCTTTCAATAGCCCGTCAGAAAGGTAGTCATAAGGTAGTCAAAAACTGCTACATAATTGCTACACTACCACTTGATTGAATTTGCTAAAGTCTTGTTATACAACGAAATAAGAGAGGTTGGTTCCTTTCCTCTCTCTCCGCCATAAAGGTGTGAATCAAACAATGTTTGATTCACACCTTCTTCATCGCATCTATCCCCCAACCAGATCAAGATCAAGAATACCCTCTCAGCGTTCCCCTTTATCCAATATCGACAAACCGACTCATCTTTTTCAATGCAACGGCGTCTGAACCAAATTGGGATGAACATACAGATTCAGTGTAGTAGAAACGTCGGAATGCCCGAGTACTGTACTCACCGTCTTGTAGTCGCACTGACTCTCTATACAACGCGTCGCAAAGGTGTGGCGAAGTCCATGAAAAACAATCGGGGAATCTGTAAGCGCCGGAGCAAACGGGAAAAATAATCACGATAGGGTCCGCGGATCCGTAGCTGCTCCGACACCCGACCACAAAATGAGAACTGCCCTGCCGCCCTGACAGAGCACAACGCATCGAACAACAATTTGGAGATCGGAATTTCCCGAAACGAATGTTTTGTTTTTGGGAGTGGAAACACACGCCTCCGTCACCCTCCGTTCACAATCGTAGTACGCCCCACCGTTTGACGCACGCGAAGGGTGCGGTGTTGCAAACTCACATCGCCCTTACTCCAGCGCACAAACCTCTCCGATACGCATCCCGTGCAGCGCAAAGCAATATCCCGATATTGCGCGAAGTCGGTTGCCCTACCAAATATTGCATGAGTTTGCGTTGGTGAGCGAGAGAAAGCACCGGCAACTTTCGCCCCTGCTCTGTCGTAGGGGTAGCTAATTGCCAGTTTTCGCGCTCGCAAAAACTCCCTCTCTAGAAATAAAGCTGTGTTTGCGTAATGTTTCGGCTGAGTATTCCCTACCATAGTAACTGGCAATCATACGCAGACAAGTGGGGCCGCAATCACTAGAACTTAACTGAGTGTAATGGGGAAATTTTCTCTTAAAAATCCGCATTTTTGCATTATTCCTTTTGGTAATAGTAGTTTTTAAACTGGCAAAGGATTACTATGCCTCTATTTAGCCGTTCTATAATAGGAATATATATACGATACTCTTCTACATTATCGGCATAACATACAGGCAATCCTTTTAAAAAACGAGTCAATACAATCTCCCCAAATTTATTGTTTACTATTGTGGTAGCAGATAGTTTGATTCATAAGTCGATTTATTTGAGAATACCAGCATTTTGCATCCTTATTATCTAGCTCACATCTTGAGCCTTTGATTTCAAACCATGATCCCACCTCCACGAGAAAGTAAGGAGAATATAGGTTTACCCGCTTCAGGATTGCGTTGATATGACGTCTTTTCACTTTAACATTATTCGTTGTTACGACACTACTATTCGTTCCAGTGAGGTTTGCAAAGGTTGCTCCCATACTAATCCTACTTGATAGCTTCTTCCACTTGTACGTCGCGCTAAGAGAGCTAGCGTATTCATTGTACCAAAATACTCTCAGCGTGTAGAGCATTGTAGCGACTACGTATGTTAGCCGAGAGATAAAACTTACCTAAATAACTCTCAACTCCCAAATTGCCAAAGAAAAACCACGGCGATTATTGTAAAGTTCGCTATCGGCATGGTAGTGAATGTAACTTCCCGTGCCACTCAATACTAGTTTATTTTGAAATAACGTATAGCGCAAATATGCCGTCAAAACCCATTGTTTGAAATCACGTTGATTTCCGACACCGTGTCCAAAAAGACGTGTCCATTCTCTTCTTCCGTACGAATTAGGGTTGGCATAATTGCATTTTTATTGTACCCATATGTCCCTAGCAACATAGCATAGCACTTTTGATTGTAATAAGCCAACGTTAGCGAATGCTCAATGTGATTAAAATGGCTTCAAACTAGAATTTCCCACGCGACGCTCCCATTGGTCAATCTGGTAAGCTGCATTATTCATAGAACTCAGTGCAGGCAGACGAGATGCAAGGTTGAAATTATACTCCCAAACTCAGATGCTGATTGATGGCATAGTCCAGTTTACCGCTTGGGCTAAACATCTGCTTGTGGTAACGATCACTTTGTTGTTTGTAATACTGATCTTCTGTGGCCAGTTGCACTGCCTGAAAATTTTTCCCATTGACCATCTAGCTGAACGTAGGCATTGGAACTGATGTTTATCATCTTTCCCTCGTTAGATACGCCACTCGTATAGTGGTTGTTTGTGTGCTCATAGAAGGAACGTATACCAGGGAGTCAAACTTCCCCATTCGAAATCTTTTTGCTGTATCTCGCTTCTCCAATAACAGAAGATTTCTTTCCTTCCACACCATAGCTAGGTTGAAAACCATTGTCCTCTTTGGGTATAACGATAATCGTAGTCTGATTTGATAGATGTACCCACCGCATTAAACATAAGCATCTGCTCGTTAGGGTAGATATTTCTTAAAAATACAAGTTGAGCGCAGTTGAATTGTATTCGTCTCGATTATGGGTGTGATAAATATAGTCGTTCTTTCCGGTTTCGCGAACGAGGAACGATTTTTCCAGCTTAGGAGTACGATGCGATGTGATATAGCCTTGTACTTGAAACACGAAATTGTTTGGCTGTGTAAAATTGTATTTAACCGTTGTACTGTGCGTAGCCGACAGCGTACGCGTCAATAGAGTTTGTTGTTCAATCTTATGCCCAAGAATTGGGTAAGAGGTATTGTCGTAATTCTTCCGACTCTTGGCGTGAATAGTTTTGGTAATCCTCATCTTGATTAACGGAGAACTGGGATTTACCACGAATGAAAGTGGCAAAGATATTGTTGTTTCCTCTCTTGAGAAGGATAGAATTGGTGGTGTTCATTCCCAATGATATTCCATTTCTAGCTTGTTTGAGCACGATATTAATTGCCATCGCGGAGTTGATCACCATACCTCAGACCTGGTTTACGTACGACTTCCACGTATCGTATCTGTTTAGGGTCTAGCACAGCTACTTCATTGGCATCGGCAGGGATGTCATTAATCAATATCGCCACCCTGCCCGAAGGGTCAAGAGAGTTTATGGTGCGATTAAAAGGGTTAATATCCAATAGTGGAATGGGGGAGTTTTTGTAATAAATCAGTCCCCTCCCGAGGTTTCTGTTTGTTGTGCTTTGAGGATAGATAGCTTGCTTGTTTGCTGTAAAAACATTGCGACTGATACTAACCGTGGCTTTCTTTCAGTTGCACACTCTGAGGAGACATTATTAGTGTGCCTAAGGATAAAGATGCTTCCTTGTTTACTTGTACTTCTGCAATGTAGTCTGTATATCCCATATGTGTGCATACAAGAGTGTAATTTCCGGATTGACACCTTTCAGAATAAATGCTCCATCAGAAAGAGATTGTGTTCTTTCCATCACTTGTGCTCCCTCCAATGTGCGTATAGTTATATTTACGCCAACTATAGGGGTATTAGATGAGTCTTTTATAACGCCCTGTATATCTGCTGCTTGTAGACATATTGAATACAGGGTAGATAAGAGAATAATAGAAAATGTTTTCATTATAATAATGCTTTTAAGACTTTTTGGTTGTTGTGTTATATCTTTCGAACTTTTTGATTCATGTTCTTGAATAATTGTAAAGTATATTCCCCATGAGTATTGCACTGTAACGTCGGAGTACCCAAACTCACTCTGTACAGAAATAAACGGCCATATGACAAGTTTATTTGGTAATATCTTACTCAAAAATTCATCGGCAACATCCGATTCTGTAAATGAGGATTCAAGAATAATAGGAAAGCTTAGGCGGTATTCCACAGCTTTGATTTCTTAGAGTTTTGCTCCGATGGGCGTTTATAAAATAGACATTTGCTTTCTGCCTACTCTATGTCTCAAACCGCAGCCTAAGATTTCGATATTGCGTGTAGAATTCGTCGTTCTTTTGCCGTCTTGGCGTTCGCGTGAGGTTCTGGCTTGGCCATAGGACGTAGGGGGTAAGTTGGAAACTTAGGGAATACAAATATACACACTCTTAAAGAGAGAAGGGAAGCAAAATGTTAGATTCTAACGCGATTCCATCTCGCGGAAATGTAGTGCGTATTTTTCTTGCGAGTCACAGGCTTTTTCCGGTTTCCGCAAAAACATTATTCAGCCCACTTCGTTCTTCATTGCCCCAAACACCGGGCGGGGCGCCCGATTCACCACTCTGCCGTGCAGGGGCGCAGGGCTTTTACCGCGCACGCGCGTGCGTGCGCTTCAGGCACTTTTCGTTTTTGCCTTCACGCTTCACCCGAAGAAGACAAATAGCTGATGAATAGCGTGTTAGGGTGTGAAGAGGTCGGATGTGATCAAGCTTCACCGGTGAAGAAGTCGGGAGAAGACAAAAGCCTTCACCCACAAATCGCAGAATGTCAAGCGGATGGGGGAGGGTGAAGGCAAAAACGGAAAGTCGCTGAGTGCGCACGCGCGAGCGCGTGCGTAGGCGCGAATGTGCCTACACGCGTGAGGCGAGCGGAGCAGTGAGGTGAGACGGGCGAACAAAACGGGAACGAAGGGAGGGGCACAGAGCCAAAGAGGAGGGCGGGCGCTCAAAAGGGGGCTCGGCAGGAGAAACAAAGGGAAGAAGGGAAAAGAAAATCCGCAAGTTTTGACCTCTGACGAGTGGATTCGAAATGCGCGAACTTTTTGTTGCAAGAAAAACTCGGTTTCTTCGAAAGAAAATGCTTACCTTGCAAGCGAATAAACACAACACTTCCTTTCCTGCCGCAATGCGGCGTACATATAGCGCAAAATCGTGGGTCGTTCCCTCGATGAACCGACAGCAAAGCGATCTTTGACTTCAGATGATCTCGCAACTCACACAGCGAAGATTACTACGACAGGTGGGCAAAACAGTGGCTTTCATCAAGAGAGGAGCTTTGTACCGAGTAGATCCTTGTTGGGCAAGTGTCTCATTGCCCACAGCGAGCGTATTTACCTGTGCATGAAAGCCTTTGCAGTCGTCAAATTCCTGCCCGCGGCCAACAAGTTGAGAACGGGCGGCGCTCTACCGCCGCCGACAAGGGTAAATAGATGGGAGAGCGACGCGCAGGTCTACGTCGCAATCAGTTGCAACGGAGAGAACGGGCTGCCATCGCCGCCGATCCGCATTGACAGAAAAATCTCCCGAGGAGAGACAGACACGCCTCAGATGCCGTCGCAGAGCCCAGAGGGGGTATTGCGCGAAGTGGTGAGCACGCTCTGCATGAGAGCGCCGTCCCGAAAGTTGACCGGGCTCCAAACGGACAATCCTCCTGCCGTGTGCACAGGGTGAAGCTAACGCGACGCCGCGCTGCGGAATGGGCATCCTGCGATCTTCCTTTCGGTGAGGCGGAATGCCACCAAAACGGGCAAACGGCGGCGACGGAGCTGCCACCGTCGCTCGCGAGAAACGGCGGCGAACGGAAAAGATGAGATTTAGTGGGCAAAACTACAAATACCCCGCAAGAATGCGTAATTTTGAGGGCACAAAGCAATTTCAAAACAAAGACTCTCATGATCACAAACAGCAGCTTGGTGAGTATCGCGAACCTCTCGCGCGAGAAAAATCCTGTATCTCATGGAGATGGCGCACGAATTTGAACTGCGTCCCAACCGCAAGCTCCTCGACGGGCGCATTGTCGCCACCTTGTTTTTCGAGCCCAGCACGCGCACACGCCTTTCGTTTGAGACGGCCGCGAACCGACTCGGCGCACGCGTCATCGGAGTTTTACCGACCCGAAAGTGACGTCGTCGACAAAGGCGAAACCCTCAAAGACACAATTATGATGGTGGCGAACTACAGCGATGTGATCGTGATGCGCCACTATCTCGAAGGGGCTGCCTCTATGCGAGTGAACTCACGCCGGTGCGGTGGTCAATGCCGGCGACGGGGCGCACCAGCACCCTTCGCAAACGCTGCTCGACCTCTACACCATGATGCAGACTCAGGGCACGCTCGACAACCTGCACATTCACTCTGGTCGGCGACCTCAAATATGGGCGCACCGTCCACTCGCTCATCATGGCCATGCGCCATTTCAACCCCACATTCCATTTCATCGCTCCCTGCTGAATTGGCCATGCCCGAAGAATACAAAGCAGTATTGCGCGAGCATGGCATCTCATTTTGTGGAACACGGAAATTTTGATGAGGAGGTGATCGCTGAGGCCGACATTCTCTACATGACGCGCGTGCAACGTAGGCGTTTCTCGGATCTCATGGAGTATGAGCGTGTGAGAGGATGTCTACATTTTGCGCCGCGAGATGTTGGCAAAGGCCCGTCGCAACCTGCGCATTCTCCACCCGTTGCCGCGCGTCAATGAAATCGCACAAGATGTGGACGACACGCCGTATGCCTACTATTTCGAACAGGCACGCAACGGTTTGTTTGCTCGCGAAGCCATCATCTGCGACGTGCTGGGCATCACCCTCGACGAGGTACGTGCCGACAGTGCCCTTCTTTCTCAAAAATTCTGCTCTATGAAACGCGAAAAACCTCATGGTGGCCGCCATCGAAAACGGCACGGTCATCGACCATATCCCTCTGAAAAGTTGTTTGCCGTGATTCGCCTGCTCCACATTGAGGAATTGGACCACGACACGGTGTTTATCGGCTACAACTTGCACAGTCATTTGATGCAGCGAAAGAGCATTATCAAAATCGCCAACGCTTCTTTTCGCCCGCTGAACTCAATCGGCTCTCGGTCGTGGCTCGAATGTGACGCTGAGCATCATCCGCGACTACGAGGTGGCGGAAAAAGCACCGCGTGGCGATGCCCGACGAACTGACGGACATCGTGCGCTGCAACAATCCGAAGTGCATTTGCAACAACGAGCCGATGCCCACGCGCTTCACGGTGAGTGGCGACGTGCTGCGCTGCCATTACTGCGAAATGGAGCAGCCGATCGGTACGGTAGTTGGTGTGACGAGCGTCGGGCTCTACAATCATACGCCGTCACCGAACCTTGCCGACTCCGCCTTTCCATGCGCCCTCGGTCGGCTTCGAGAAAACAGACACGCGGGTGGGAAGTTTTGGCTTTCTGCCCTGCGCTATTTCGCGCCGCCGAAAGTTTTTAGCTCTACCGAAACGATGAACGGCGTTCGCGTTCGTGCGACTCGGCTGCTCCCTATCCGCATGATGACAGAGGACGACGAGTGGCTCCTGCGCTTACCGCTCTCAGGTTCTGTTCTGCTTCGCGCACTTTCGGGTTGCGTTCGTAGTCCCACCCTCCGTTTCGTGCTGCTTCCGCGCGTTTTCAGTTCCGTTTGTTCCCCGAATGATCGTTTGTGGGCGTAATCTGCCGCAGAAAGTGCGCAAAAGTTTGCTTTTCTCGCGAGGATATATTACCTTTGCACACGGATCATCGAAGAAGCTACTGATGTATGGACTTTATTCCGCCTTCCGCTTCGAGATGCCGTCAGGAGAGATGGTAGAGTGGTCGATTACAGCAGTCTTGAAAACTGCCGTACCGAGAGGTACCGGGGTTCGAATCCTCTCTCTCCGCAAAGTGGCTTCAAGATGACTTCCAAAATGGTCGTCAAAACAGCCTTCAAAATTAGCGTAAATCGTTGTAAGAATTATACTTACAACGATTTTTCTTTATATATAAGCCTATACAGTGACGGCTAAACCCTAGGTTTTTGATAGTCATCATTCGGTCAAATTCTGCTACATAAACTGCTACACAAAATAATGCTACAGAAAAAGTGTAGCAGTGAAGGCAAAAAAGAAGGGCAAAATGAAGGCAGTAACGCAATCTCTTTCAATGTATTAGTAATTAACTTTGTAGCCAAGTGCTACACTAAAGAATGATGCATTATGAGACAATCGTTCAAGGTGTCCTTCTACCTACGCTCTAACTATGAGAACAAAGAAGGCAAATCACCTGTCATGCTCCGTATCTTCCTTGGAGGAGCAATGAGTAACTTAGGGTCTACCAAGATTTTTGTAGACAAGTTGCAGTGGAACAACAAGACTAGCCGACAAAAGGGACGTTCTTCCGAAGCTCTTGCTGTCAATGCCGGTCTTGATGCCATCTCCACCAATCTCCACAACATCTATCGCAAGTACGAAGATGACGAAAGCATCTCGCTTGACAAACTTCGTGCTGCCTACCTCGGGCAAGCCAAAGAGTACACTAGTTTTCTTCCAGTCTTTGATAAATTCATAGACGACATTCGTCAACGTGTGGGGCACACTATTAGCAAGGATAGCTTGCAGAAGTATAGCGTCTTGCGCAAACACTTTGCAAATTTCCTTCTCCATAAGTATAAGCGTAAAGATTTAGGGCTAACCGAATTCACACCAGCCATTGTGCAAGATTTTTGAGCTATACCTCACCACCATTGCCGCTTGTGCCTACAATACTGCTGTGAAAAAGATGAAGACCTTGAAAACAATTACGATTTATGCCCTCAAGCGTGGTTATCTTCTCCAAGACCCATTCCTTGACCATCATTTTCACCTCAATCCTGTGGACAGAGGTTTCTTGACGAGACGAAGAAATACTTTTGCATTACCAATAAAAAAATAGAGATTCCCCGTTTGGAACTCGTACGTGATCTCTTCATCTTCTCCTGTTTCACAGGGCTTGCCTACATAGATGTCGCCAATCTTCGCAGAGAGCATCTCGTGATGATGGACGGCAAAGCGTGGATTATGACACGCAGGCAAAAGACAAATATTGAGAGTAATGTGTTGTTGCTCGATATCCCCAAGACCATTATTGCCAAATACTGCGACAATCCCAATTATCCTTCACGTGATGGCAAACTTTTTCCCAATCCTTTCTAATCAAAAGACGAATTCGTATCTCAAAGAAATTGCCGATATTTGTGGTATCAAGAAAAACATCACCTTCCATTTGGCGCGTCACACCTTCGCCACGATGTCACTCAGTAAAGGGAGTGCCGATGGAAGCGTTTCTAAGATGCTAGGGACATACCAACATCCGCACCACGCAAATCTATGCACGCATCACCAACAAAAAGATTGAGCACGACATGGAAGAACTTGCCGATAAACTCGATAAAGTTTCAATGACGCCATGGGACTCTAGAAACACGAGATGTATCACTTTTTAATCTCTATATTTATTATGAACACAAAAGCAACTCCCGAGCTTTCTTACTTCGTTTGAAACTCACTGCCTATCTCCGCGACCATCAACCCGAGCTTGTGGACGATGCCACCCTCGTTTCCTCTCGTTCTGATGCAGCCCTCACCGCCTATTGCGATGCAGTGGCGCAGGGCTTCTCACATCCCGAAGCCGAAAGCATTGCCGCAATGTACTCTTTGAAGGTTTGCATTTCTCAAAGTACGACACCCTAGTGTCTGTTTTGGAAAAACGAATTTGAGGCAGAGCTTCCTAGTCCACTTCCTGAGAAACTTGCTCCCATTCTCCTCCGCAATAAGGCGGTGCAAGGCGTCTTTGCCAACTACCATCTCACGGACGACTTTGCAGCAAGTCCACAGTACGAAGACCTCTACACTGAACTCACAGGAACGATAGTCTTGATCATCGAGCAAAACAATTTGCCTACCGTTGAAGGAGCAAACGCTGTGGAATAGTCATCATTTGTCACATCGAGAGTGCGGTGGTATCAAGAGCCAAGATAGGGTATTTCGCTCCACTCGTCAAGTATTTTTCAAACCCTTGTCTTAGGGTGTCGCGGACTATCTTGTTGTTGCTCTTGAACCACCAAACACTCTCCGATATGAATCATCAAATTATGCCCACAGACCTTCACTCTCCAGCCTTCAACCGAGTAGACAAAACAGCTTCTCAGCAAGACAACGTTCCCTCCAGCGTGCCTGCGCCCAAAGCAAGTCCATCGTTTTCTCTTGGACACGCTTCATTGGCTTAGTCACACTTCTAGCGTTGCTTATCGGCTTTGTATCTCTTCTTTCCAAGCTCGTTACGCCACAAGTCGTCACCGCGATTTCCATTCTCGGAAGTTTCCTCTTATTGCGGTTTGTCGTCAAAGTAATTTTTGCAAATCACTTTCACGCTCCTGCGTTACTTGTTTTGGTTCGTTGTTCTCTGTGCTATCCTGCTCTGCGTGCTTTGATAAGCACAGCCTTCTTTCAAATCAGAAAGTGGTTATCTCTTCTCGAGATAGCCACTTTTTCTTTATCTTTTCTTTTTCTGGATAGTCGAAAGATTAGGCTTTTTGCACTTTCCTTCTTCATCATAGCTCCACTTGATGCCCCTCAAGACGGATGCTGTTTCCTCTTTTCTTTCGCAAAGGTAGTAGGGTCGCTTTTAGCACTGCGTCAAGGTCAAGTCTAGCGATTAGTCGAGAAATCTCCAGCTCCGCTTTCGCTAGGGCTCGTATTTCTCGTCTAAACCTTGTCGCAGAGCAGCTCCCTCCCTTCTTTTTGCTACGAAAAGGAATCAGCATACTCCGATCTTTGGACGCATATGTCGCTATGGATAAGCAGAAAGTAAATACAACATCTTCGATGAGTAGAAAAGGAAATAGCTCCTCCTCTCATTACCGCATAAATGCTGTAAGCCTACCCACTGGTAACACCCTTTCAATCTCTATCAATATGAACGGAACAGACCAATTCACACGTACCATTGCCGAGTATCTTAATCAGCGAGCAATGACAGACCCCTTGTTTGCGCCCAACGGTGAAACCGAACAAGAATATAGAGAGTGCATCACGTACATTCTTAATGAAGTGCAGAAAAAGCGGTTGCAATGGATTTGAAGATGATGAAATCTATTCAATGGCTGTACACTACTATGACGAGGACGATTTAGAAGTGGGCAATGCAATCCCCTGTAACGTAGTCGTCAATCACACCATAGTCTTGACAGACGAGGAAAAAGCCGAAGCTCGACAACAAAGCCTTTGCACAATATCAAGCCGAAGAACTCCGCAAATTGCAAGACCGCAAGCGAAGTAAGCCAAAGAACGAAGCCAGTGCAGAAGAAATACCTCAACTCACCCTTATTTGACTAAGACGATGAAAGCAAGAAATAAGTTTGAAGCAGCCGTAATGGAGCAAAAGCAAGCATCTTCGCCCCATAACAAAGCAACAAATCAAGTGGGCATTTTCGAGAGTGTATCTCTCACTTTCGCCTACCGACTACCCAAAGGTTGCACAACGTGTATGGATTGTGGGCATAGTTGGGTAATGAACAAACCTAGAGAAACTTGCACTTGTCCTCATTGTAGAGCCAAGTTGCAAAGTGCAGACCACAAGAGCGAGGAAACACAAGGAACAGCACTATTTCACCATTCTCACCACATCGGGAAATTATCAAGTGCTCAGAATGTGCCTACTCATTGTGGGGATGGAGAAAGGCTATCCAGCCGAGTCTTCTGTCATGGAGATAGGTCAGTATTGGTGGAACAGCGAGGGCAAACAAACCATTGTGGCGATACAGCGCACAATGGGCAGTTACCTAGAACACCTTTGCCTTTCATTCTCCCAAAAGCCATCCGCAGAGATAACGAAGTCTATCAGTACATCGCACAAAGTCCACTCTATCCCAAGGTCAAATCCCTAGACATTCTCAAAAGAAATGGCTTTGCAGGAGATTGTCACGACATCGCCCCCTACAAAGTTAATCCCAGCTCTCCTCACAGATAGCCGTGCAGAAACCCTTTTCAAAGGAGAAAGAACTGCAGACCTGCGCCACTTCTTGATCAATCCCCACGGCATTGACCGGTATTGGGCAGCCTATAAAATTACCCTTCGCAATCACTACGACATTATAGACATCGTCCTTTGGTGCGATTATGTGGATATGCTCAAGTAGATTGGGCAAGGACATCCACAGTCCGAAAGTATGTTTGTCCCGAAAACTTACAAAGAAGCCCACGACACGGCACAGCGAAACTGCAGACTCAGCGAGATAAGGAAAGCCGAAGCTCAAAGACGACAGAAAGCGATGAAAACGAGGAGCGTTTTCAAGCCCTCAAAGCCCCATTCTTTGGCATCGCCTTTACAGACGGGGTTATCCAAGTGAAAAGTCTTAGAGGCGTGCAGGAGTATTTGAGGGAGGGTAAAGCCTTGCACCATTGCGTTTTCACCAACGAATACTACCTCAAAAAGCAAAAGCCTAATCCTATCGGCTAGAATAGATGGCAAATGCGATAGAAACGATAGAGGTGTCTCTAGAAACAATGAAAGTCATTCAGTGCCGTGGCTTGCAGAATAAGAACACCGAATACCACGACCGCATTATTGACTTAGTAAACCGCAACATCCACCAAATACAGAACCGAGTAGCCTAAGTCCAACAAATAGAAATCCCGAAGCGATGAAAAATCACTTTCGGGACTTCTTTCTTTGTCTTTGAACCAAGCAGGCGACCAAAAAGAAAAAGAAGCAAAAAGAAAGTCGCAGAAGCAACTCTTCCTGCTATAAATTACAGTAAGAGCTTATAGAACTAAATGTTACACCAAAAAGCCCAAAATAGTTAATACTGCACTAATGAATGATATAACCCCTACAACAAAACCTCCAAGTTTTACCATTGTAATCAAAGTCACTTTTTATCATACTTAAAAAGTAAGCAAAGCAAAAATCTTAAAAAGAAATTCTATTCCTCTACAGAAAAGTTCTATGGGATTGAGCAAAGCCTTGCATAATTCTATCCGCCTAGTCTTATTTTTCTTTTCTCATGTTGAATGATTAACTTTGTAGATTGCATCTAAATAACGATCTTGATCGTTAAATTTGCGATGCGATATGTCATCAACAAAAATACAGGAGAGTATATAGAGCTCCCGGTAAGTAACTTGTCGATATACTGATTCAGATATAATATATTGAATTTCATTCTCAATATTGCTGTTGGTTTTTATTTTGGCATATAAGTCACGGACTGTACTCCAGAATAAAAGAATATTCGAATCTTCTTTTTGGTTTGATATACTTTTGATAAGACATTGACGACGCCATAAAATTGATATAAAAACAAGATATAATAACAACTAAACATAAAGCGAGAATTTTACTGCAAAGTTACTCGTTCATAGCGAGAAAGTCAAATAGAACGACAGGAAAACGCCTCTTGCGGAGCATAAAAATGTCGCAAGAGGCGTCTTTGATAATCAGAGTAAATAAAAACAGGGCAAATTCCACTTGCCTCCGTTTGACCAATCCACTCAAAACTCTTTTCCTTTAGATCGGCAGAACGAAACATACTCCCTGATAAAAAGTTTCTATCTCCTGCTTCAATCTTCCGCAATAGCTCTACTCTTTGGCTGCTTGCCATAGCCAAGAATGCCCCAGC
>BNJT01002054.1_pt1 | contig 24490 bp, 37 predicted proteins | sample 8540491 | NCBI WGS metagenome assembly BNJT01 (sample SAMD00202455, study PRJDB9452) | human saliva metagenome | host: Homo sapiens | reverse complement strand
TTTTCTTTTTCGTTTAAGTGTCAAAAATATAGAAAAATTACGAATAAAAAGAAATTCACAAATTTATATTGTTGGTTATAAATAAGAAGAGTATAATGAAAGCGTAAACAAAATAGATTGTGAAGATAAGGAGCTAGAATCATGAAAAAGAAGAAATAAACGAATCGTCTATCTTTTGTAGTTTTTTTGTTTTTTTTATTATCGCTAGGTAAAAATAGCTGCGGAAAGTTGGACAACTGGTTATGTCAGTGTTCCTTCAGGAGGTCGTCCCGGATATACGGAAGAATATAATATCAAACAGAATGAATCAAGATGGGCAGGTTTTTGGGGAGATTCACTACCGAATGCTTTTGGATACACTGTTGCTCTTGTAAATTATGGAAAATATATTCGTTCAGATACTGTTGAACTTAGAAAATTAGAAACTACATGGGCGGATAATAATTCTGGAAAAACCTGGATATTATTACTATGCGAGAGTTAATTCGAAATTTTATGAACCAAACTGGAGTCGAATAACATTACAATTTACCGCAGCTTACGATACAGAATAAATTTAAAGTAGGTGAAAGAAATGATATTTTTATAAAAAAATAAATGGTCAATGTTCTCAATCATTTTCTTTTGGATTTTTTTCCATCATTATGATTCTAAACTATATTCATTATCATCTGTCTACGGGACATTTTGGAGGAGCAGAGGGAGGAATACCACTGTTTTATGAGATTATATTCAGTACCAGTGAGGTAATGGACGCTGTATATGGTTTTCTGGCATTCATGATTCCACCGCTATTCTTTTCACATGAATGTATTAGACAAAGGATAACGCATTACGACTATTTACAATCTGTTAGATTACGACATAAAAAAACATTCTTTTCACCACTTATATCAAAACAATTTAAAACGAACTTTATCATAATCTATTTTGTTTTCTTAGTGAAAATGTTCCTTCAGGCGATATTAGTTCATTTATTTTACTCACCATTTATTTTCGAAGAGAGTAGTTCATATTTGACGTGGTCCTTTACTATCAACTTTTCAACCAATAGTTTTGTTAATTTAATCTGTACGATAGTCATGATTCCTTTAGGATACGCCATTTTCTATTCATTTGTTTTTTCAGTTGGATTGTTCCTAAAACGATATATCATTTATTTATGCAGTGGATTATTATTAGCGATTTTATCACTTTTATTAGCAATGGTAATAGGGGGATTTTCTCCTATTATCGGATACTCAATTTGTATACTTTCGCTCATTCAACCAGGAATGTACACATTATTAGGAGAAACTATTTCTAAATCAGCCTGGGTTGTTTTTCTATATCCTACGATATTTTATAGTCTTTTGACGATTCTTCTATTAATTATCAGAAGAAAGATGGATTTGAAGGAGGGGTATTAATGGATGAACTCCTCAAAGGCAAAAGACAACAATGGGTGTATGGATTATCGATTATTTCAGGAATCTCTTTTGTTTTAAAAGGGCAAATTTTCGGTAACTTAATATTAGACTTATTATCCTCTCGTTTTACAGCGTACTTTTCAGACACCGTATTAATAGTTTTACTAGGGGTAGTCATTTGGAGACGGCATCATATTCGTTTTCTTCTCATTCAAAGAATTGGAGAGAAAAACTATCAATTTTATCAATTGGTAACGGTGTTAGTTTCAGTTGTTTGTTATTATGTTGCTCAATTCTCCTTAGCGTTACTATTTCAAATGAGGAATGGGCAAGCATTTACAAAAGCGATGCTGATATTTGGTCTATTAAAAAGCGTGTATTTAATCTCTTCAGGATTAATCATCTATACGATTTCTATTGGGTGTAATAGAAATATGGCTATTATTGGTTCTATCCTATTTTCATTAACATCTTATTTTACGATATTGTTTCTATTACCAGTGTGAAGGGGAGGTACTCATGTTAGAACTAAAAAATGTATCCAAAAAATTTGGGTTTCAAGTGATTTTAGAAGAGGTCGATTTCAAAATTGAACAAGGAGAGCTTATTCATATTGTAGGAGCTAATGGATGCGGAAAGTCTACTTTATTTAAGCTTTTTTGTGATATTTTGGAGCCGGATAAAGGTGAAGTTGTTTTAGATAGTGATGTACGAATTGGAGCTTTGATTGAGAATCCAGCGTTCATGGAAGAGAGTAGTTTAAAAACGAATCTTAAATTTTTAGCGTCTATCAATAAAAATTACAATGAATCGAAAATTAGAGAATTAGTGAAAAATTTTGATTTGGATTTTGATAGTAAAGTTCACGTGAAAAAATATTCCGTTGGAATGCGTCAGAAAATGGGGATTATTCAAGCTGTGATGGAGGATCAAAATTTAATTTTATTAGACGAGCCAACTCGAGGTCTAGATAAAAAATCACTAGATCAGTTTCATCAATTAGTTCAACAGCTTCATGTAGAAGGGAAATCAATTGTGATTGCTTCTCATGATAATTTGGCCGAATTACAGTTTGATAAGGAATATTTGATGGAAGAAGGGAAGCTGATTCTTCAATGAAACAGTTATTTCCCATTCGAGAGTGGGTTCTCTACATTTGGTTTGTTAATAGTATGGAATTTATATCATCCATTACCGTCGTTTTATATCGAGGCACACTTCAGTTTTATACCCGTTACCTTTCTTTTTGGCCATCTTTTAAGTATTTTCTTAATGGTAATGGAAGTTCTTATTTTGATGTATTTTATTAATGAGTATGAAAGTATGCGACTTTTAATACTGGTTCGAAGCAGAAGTCGAGTGTTTATAGGGCGAATATTAGTGAGGATGATGGTGTCTTCTGTATTTTTAATGATCTGCATCAAAGTAGTTTTACTCTTCGAGATTGGAGGCATTCCTCCTCTAGTATTAGGTTCAATTCCCATTCTGTTTTTAGGGATGACTCTACTAGCATTATTCATTCAAGACTCTAAAAAAATATTATTTTTAAGCCTGATTTTAGCAGCACTTATTAGACTAGGATGCTTTTACTTAATTGGGTAAGCAGGAGGATATCTCCTGCTTTTTTTTAATGGTCAAATATGGTAGTATAGAAAGGCAGTATATGACTGGAGGAGTAGGTATGATTCAAGTAACATTAATCATTCGAATCACATTGGTTCTTGCTTTTATCATGCTTAGCTATTGGGCGTTGCAAGGCATTCAAATCGAGAAGATTCTCAGAAAAGGCCGCGTTCAGGAAGCCCGTATCCTCTTTTTACTCATCGCTATTTGGATGGGTGCTAGTATATCTAAAGTCATATTCGATTTATCAGATTATTTAAATCAGTACATTCAATTGATATTACAGTAGATGGATAGAGAGTTTTTGGAGGTTATTTAATGGATAAGATGATCGTGCGCGGTGGCGATACGCGTCTTCAGGGAACAGTAAAAGTAGAAGGAGCTAAAAACGCGGTATTACCGATTTTAGCAGCAAGTATTTTAGCAGATAAAGGCGTTACGCATTTAACAAATGTACCGAACTTATCAGACGTACATATGATGTTAAACGTATTAGGAAGCTTAAACGTCTTAAGTACATTTGACGAAGAAGAAAAGGCCATTACTTTAAATGCCACAAAAGATATTACAACAACTGCAGCATTTGAATACGTAAGTAAAATGCGTGCGTCAATCGTTGTAATGGGACCATTATTAGCCCGTTTTGGACATGCGCGTGTAGCGATGCCTGGTGGATGTGCTATCGGAAGTCGTCCAATCGACCTTCACTTAAAAGGATTCGAAGCAATGGGTGCGACAATCGTTCAAACAGAAGGATATATCGAAGCACATGCAGATGAACTTCATGGAGCCCGTATTTATTTAGATTTCCCATCTGTTGGAGCTACTCAAAACATTATGATGGCTGCGACTTTAGCAAAAGGAACAACATATCTCGAAAACGTAGCGCGTGAACCAGAAATCGTTGACTTAGCAAACATCTTAAACAAGATGGGTGCGAAAATTGTCGGTGCAGGAACAGAAACCATGCGTATCGAAGGGGTAGAACGTTTGGATGGAACAATTCACTCAATTATCCCAGACCGTATCGAAGCTGGTACATTCATGGTAGCCGCTGCCGTTACAAAAGGTGATGTGTTTATCGAAGATGCGATTGCAGAACACAACCAACCATTAATTTCTAAATTAGGAGAAATGGGTGTTCAATTTATCGAAGAAGAAGACGGAATCCGCGTCATCGGTCCAGATGAGTTGAAACCAACTGACGTGAGACTTTACCTCACCCAGGTTTCCCAACAGATATGCAAGCGCAAATGACGATTGCACAATTATTAGCTACTGGTACAAGCACAATGACGGAAACAGTATTCGAGAACCGTTTCAACCACTTAGAAGAAATGCGTCGTATGGGTGCGCAATTCCGTATTGACTCACATACAGCTGTGATGACTGGTGCCTCAGTATTATCGGGTGCTGAAGTACGTGCTACAGACTTACGTGCTGCGGCAGCGTTAATTATCGCTGGAATGGTCGCAAAAGGATATACACGTGTAACAGACTTACAATTCTTAGACCGTGGATACTTTTATGAGTTCCATCGAAAAAAATTACGTGCATTTAGGCGCAACGATTGAACGTGTGAAACGAACCAGAAGGCCAAGCGTTCAGCAATGAAGATTTAGAAAGACTATTTGCAGTATAACAACATAAGGACGTAAGGAAGAGATTTCCTTCGTCCTTTATTTCTTTTATGCGACGTAGTGGGTTAAAAAGACTAGGATGTAGAAGAAGAATCGTTTAATTTTTTTGTAAAAGGTCAAAAGCTTCTGTGTGGTTTTAAAAAGAATTTGTGGTACAGTATAATAGATTCAATTTAAAAGGAGGATTGTATGAACGAAGAATTTAATGAAAAAGATCATGTCGATCACGTGACGCATGATCAAGAACAAGAAGAGACAGTCGAACATCGTCATACAGAAGAGCCTACACAACCATCGATTATAAAAAGAGTTTGGAATCATAAGATTATGTTAGCTATTCGTCGTTTTTGGAGAAAAATTCCATGTGACGAAATTAATTCTTGTCCTTATGCTTACGGCTATTACGGCATTTTCAGCATTTTTAGTCTATACCGCAAAAACTACTGATGTTAGTGGCTTAAGAGCTGGGATGGTACAAGTCACAGAAGTTTATGACCGTAATAATCAAGAAGCAGGAGTGTTAAATATCAACAAAGGAGAATTTGTGACCATCGATCAAATCTCTCCAAATATGATTTACGCCCTCGTTTCTACGGAGGATAAGCGGTTCTATGATCATCATGGGTTTGATCCAATGGGGTTCCTACGTGCCACATTTGGGTTATTACTCAATCGCGGTCGTGTCACGGGTGGAGGAAGTACCATCACCCAACAGTTGGCTAAGAATGCCTTTCTAACACAAGATCAGACGTTTTTAAGAAAAGCAAAAGAACTTTTTTTAAGTTTTGAGCTGGAAAAGAAATATTCGAAAGATCAAATTTTAGAGATGTATTTAAATAATGCTTACTTTGGTAATGGCGCATACGGAATTGAGAATGCGTCTTTACGTTACTTTGGTAAAAGTGCAAAAGATTTAACGATTAGTGAAGCTGCCGTATTAACCGGAAGCTTAAAGGCACCTAATGTGTATAATCCAATCGATGATATGGAAGCAACGGTGAAAACGTCGTGCTACAGTGTTACAATTAATGGTGACTAATGGAAAAAAATTACGCAAGAGGAAGCGGATAAAGCTGGGGCGGAAGTCATTACGGTTCAAGACGCTTATGTAGCAAACTCTCGTTATAAATATCCTTATTATTTTGATGCCGTTATTAACGAAATTACTAATAATTATGGGATTAGTGAAGAAGAACTGCTAAATAAAGGGTATAAAAATTTATACAGGCTTAGACCAAAAGATGCAAGCAGATATGGAAGAAACCTTCTCCAATAGTTGGTTATTCCCGAAAGCTAGTGACGGAACGATTGCTCAGGCGGCTTCTGTGGCTATGGATCCACAAAATGGGGATGTCCTAGCAACGGTTGGAGGACGTACGAATGAGAAACATACCTTCCGAGGATTTAACCGTGCCACTCAACTACAAGCACAACCCGGTTCTACGTTTAAACCATTAGCTGTATACACTTCTGCACTGGAAGAAGGATACCAACCGAATTCTGTACTCGTGGATGAGAAACGTTCTTATGGGTCAGACAAATATACTCCAGAAAACTGGAATAAACAGTATCAAGGAACTGTGACGATGACAGAAGCTTTGAACCAAAGTTGGAATGCTCCTGCAGTATGGTTATTAGATAAAATTGGTTTTGAAAAAGGAATCGAAAAAGTCCATCAATTTGGAATTGAAACCGATCCAGGAGATGAATATTTAGGGAATTGCTTTAGGAGGACTTACAAAAGGGGTTTCTCCAATCCAAATGGCCTCAGCCTATACAGCCTTTGCCAATAAAGGTGTTCGTACGAAACCTCGTTTTGTTACTAAAAATTGTAGATGCAAACGGGAAAGTCATTGTTGATAATACAGCGGTTAAAGACAATCGTGTAACAACTGAAGAAGTAGCTAAGAAGATGACAAGCATGCTTCTAACAGTCTATGGTCAAGAAGGGCTAGGAGCTCCATTTTCCCCTTCAGGTAAAATTATTGCCGGAAAGACAGGAACTACAGAAGCTCTTAATAATGAAAATGGTTCTAGGGACCAATGGATGATTGGATACACGCCGGATGTAGTGGTGGCAACTTGGATGGGGTATGACCAATCCGGAAACTATTCCTTATCAGCTTCTAGTAGAGAAGGGGTAGGGCCACTCTTTAAACTAGAGATGGAAGGCTTACTGCAATATACAGCCAATACGGCATTTAATGTAGAGCCTGTAAAAACCAAACAAGAAAATCAGAAAAATCAAAATAATACGCTAGACAATTTTATTCAGGATGCCCAAAAAGACTGGAGAACAAATCTGGAATCAACTTCAGGAATGGGGAAAAAATATCTGGAATAAATTTAAAAATCGATAGTACGAATGTACGTTCGTATTTGTAGTGTAGTAGACGACGATATGTTATAATAAAATAAAACAATCAGGAGGATGAAAGATGAGTAATATTTATGATACAGCAAACCAATTAGAACGTGATTTGCGTGATTTAGCAGAATTCAAAACAGTTAAAGCAAGCTTCGAAGCCATTGAAGCAGATGAAACAGCAAAAGCATTATTCGATGAATTCCGTCAAGTGAATATCGAATTACAACAAAAACAATATTCAGGACAAGAAATTACGGAAGAAGATATTCAAAAAGCTCAAGAATTAGGACAAAAAGTGAGCGAAAATGAATATATTAAAGCATTAATGGAAGCGGAGCAACGTTTGAATACGATTATGCAAGACATTAACCGTATCATTACAAATCCACTTCAAGAGCTTTTATAATGGTAAATAGTTCAATCAAACGGTTTTAATAAGAATCGATCCAAAGCATATTTTCTTTGAACGCACAACAGACGGTTCAGGAAAATATGCTTTTTGAAGAAAAAGAAAGGAGTAACTAGAATGGTCAAATTGATCCATGCATCAGATGTCCATCTGGGGATTACTTATGCAGGCATTGGAAAGAATCATCGTGAGATCGCAAGGAGTTAAAACAGGCTGCCTTTGATGCTTTTGAAACAGTTGTAAATAAAGCCATTGAAGAAGAAGTGGATGCACTTGTTTTATCAGGAGATTTATTGGATAGCCAACGGACCTTTATCAAAGAAAAGTTGTTTCTTCAACAGCAACTAAATCGGCTGGCTCCTTTTGGGATTCCTGTTATTTTAGCGCTTGGCAATCATGATGCGGGGACTCCTTATGTGTCAGGGAGACCACATTTATACTTTTGGAAGTACTGTTGAAACAATTGAACTAGAAACAAAAACGGGAGAACGGGTGGCCTTTAGTGGATTTAGTTATGATATTCCTGTTATCCCTGAACGAAAAGTACAAGAGTATCCTATCAAGAGCCCACACTGTGATGTTCATGTTGGGGTTTTACATGGTGAGGTGACTTCTTCCAGTGGGCGCTATGCTCCTTTTTCAATTCCTGAATTAAGAGTTAAAAACTATGATTACTGGGCGCTAGGGCATATTCATCATTGCCAAGAAGTATCACAGAATCCATGTGCTTGGTATAGTGGAACGACACAGGGGAGCTGACCGATCTGAGAGTGGAGAAAAAGGAGCGTTTTTAGTCGAAATCACTTCAGGGCGGCCTCCACAGATTCACTTTATTGAGACGAGTACAATGGATTGGATGGACGTCACAATAAGGATTACAGAAAGTGCTCGTTTGGAAACTGTTCCTTATCTCATTGTAGAGGATCTTCCAAAAGTAGAAAAACGTAGCCTCGTTACAGTCTTTTTGCAAATACAAGAGTCGCTATTTACAAGAGAAGAGTTACAGCAAACTTCACAGGTAGTGAATTCTTTATTGGAAGAAAGAGGCTCACTTGTGAGTGTAATGAGTATTAGAGAACGAATGATAGAGCCTTTACGCGGCGTCTCTGGAATCTCTTTAGTAGGGGAGAAGGATTCTACGATTTTTTCTGAAATGGAGATTGCAAAGAGCGGGTTTGCCAATCAATGGATGAGGGAGTTTCTCCATCAAGAAGATGTCCAAGAAGAGATTCACGAACGTGCGATGCGTTTATTAGAAGCTCGCTTTTTAGGAAGGGAGGAAGGTTAATGTATATTTCAAAAATCGAAATCGATCATTTTGGAAAATGGGAACATGAGACGTTTACCTTCCATCCGAACTTACAAGTCGTTCAAGGGCTGAACGAATCTGGGAAGACGACCATTCGAAGATTTATCGAACAAATGCTCTTTGATTTTAAGCAAAAGAAGAATGGGGTGTATCCTTATCAGCCACTTCATACGAATACGCGGGGCGGGCGAATGTGGATTGAAGATGAAGGACTAGGGTCTCTCATCATTGAAAGAACTGCAGTAGGTTCTCAAAAGAAATTAGTATTAAAATCGGCCGAAACGGGATCAGGCGTTACCAGAGTCTATGCTGGAGCGCATCCTTCACGAATTAACATTGAGTGAGTACCATTCTCTTTTTGGATTTAATGAGGAGGAGTTACAACAAAACGTCTTTAGTAATGAAGAAGAAATGCATCGTTTCTTATATAGTCTCAGTGTCATGGGACATAAAGGGGCATATGAACAGAGTCAAAGTCTATTGAACGATGCGAATAAACTATACCGACCTCAAGCCAAAAACTAGAACTCAATGAGCGAATCGATCGACTTGAGGACTTAACGAATCGTTTGTCGCAAACCAAAAAGCGAGAATACACTCTATGAAGGATATCTTCATGCTATTAAAGGGCTCCAACAAGAAGAAGAGGAATTGACGACAAAACTTTCCAAGATTCAAAACAGAATAGATGCTTTAGAAGAAAAGCATACCTATTTTGATGCATTGGAAGAATACCGCGCAATTGAAGGGACAGTATGAGTTACCAAAAGAATATGACCATTCTAAGGCGATAGAGGCGAATCATTGCTTACGTTCGTTTGAAAAAGAAATCGAACAGACAAAAGAAGAGTTAAAACGAACAGAAGACCAAGTTCAAACTCTAGGGGAAGCTACAGAAGACACAGAGCTTGAAGCACTTTATACAAAAAGCTCAAAGTGTGGCTGCTGTTGAAGAACGTACCTTTTGAATTGGAACGTGAGTTGAAGACTCATCCTGGAAATATCGGTGTTCAAAGAGAAGGTGTTCAACCCTTTACAGAGGCCGAACTCGCCAAATTCGATGCAATGCAAAGGGAAAATCAATCTACTACATCGATGCGAACAGAAATACTCATAGGGCTGATTGGGATTATCGTGATGATTGTTGTTGGATTTTTAACCAATCAAGTGCTAGTGAGTGTGATCATTGCTAGCGGTCTTGGGGTTGCAGGAGCTTTCTTTTTACAAAAAAACGGACAAGTCATTTCTCCAAAGAGCAAAAAAGAGAATGAACGTGTTCAACAAATTCTCTTGGATAAAGGCATTGAGGTGACCTTAGAAGATGCCAAACGCTTTATTAGCCGAAACGAAGGACGTAATGTTAATGATTTCATACAAAAGAAGGCACAGTGGAATCAGTTGGAAGAAAGACTTTCAGCATTTAAAGAAGAAATTCAAGACTTCTGGAAAAATGAACAGATCACTGCACCAGCAACTGTCCAGCAACAACTAGGAATCATTCGTGAGGCATGGATGAATTCTCAAAAAGAGAAGCTAAAATGGAACAACTCCAAGAAAGTATCCAGAAGAAAGAGCAACATTTAGCGCAATTAGAACAAGATGCAACAGAAGTAAGAGAGGAATTGCTAAATAGCTTGCGTCCTCTTGGCATTACAACGATAGAAGCCTTTAGAAGTCACCTGGCAACTCTGGACCATCGAGTAGCCTTGTCGCAAAAAAGAGCCTATATTGAAAAAGCAAGTCGTTATTTTCTCGAGTGATGAAAAAGAAAGCTTGCAACGTGAAACGCTTGAAGAAGAACTTCAAGACGAGGTTTTCACGAAGGCGCAGTTGGAAAGTAGACGTAAAGAAGTCAGAGACCAACTAGTAAGTCTCCAAACAAAGGCGGAACTATTGGAAGAAGATGAGCAGGTAGAAGATCTTCAAATGGAAGCGGACTTTGAACGATTCGAAGCTCAGGAAGCGATGAAGGATTGGGCAACTCAAGTGTATGCTGCAAAATGGATCTTAAAGCAACTAGATGAAAAGGTTCCGACGAAAGTTCCATTGATTGTAGAGGAAGCGAGTCGTATTTTTAGCCGATTAACAAGGGGACAATATACGAAGATTCATTTGAGCGATACACAGGCGAAAGTACAGCAGCAAAATGGTCAGTGGATGGAAGCTTTCTATCTTTCAAAAGGGGCATTGGACCAATTGTATATTGCGATTCGATTTGCCTTTTATTTTCCAATTAGCTAAGAAAAATGAAAAATTCCGGTTCTGATTGACGATGGATTCGTAAACTTTGATAGAGAACGGCTATCGATTATGATAGAATTAATGGAAGAGCTATCTCGTGTAACACAAGTATTTTACTTTACTACGGAAGTTCCTACAGAAATTTCAAAAGAGAACATTCTAAAGTTGAGCTAAAAGAGAAAGAGGGTCAATTATGACAAAGAAATTGTATGAATATAATGTAGATGAGAGCTTTGAGATTTTCCTACTCATTAAATCTGCGGATGTACGAATGGCCAAAAATGGGAAACCTTTTATTGCGTTTACCTTCCAAGATCAGTCTGGTCAAATGGATGGGAAGTACTGGTCCGCAACCTCTGAAGATATTGAAAAATATGTTCCAGGAAAAGTGGTTCTTTTAAATGGAAAACGAGAACTATACAATAATTCTCCGCAAGTCAAAAATTGTGAGTCTTCGTCTAACAGATGCGTCAAAAGGAGAGCCCGACTTCTGCAAGCTACTTTGTTGAACACGCTCCGATGACCAAACATGAAATGGAAGAAGAATTCAATCAATTAATGTTTGAGATTACAAATCCGTATTTTAGAAGAATTGTCCATAATATTCTAGGGAAATATCAAGAAGCCTTTTTTGAATATCCAGCAGCTAAACGTCATCATCACGCCTTTGTAGGAGGGCTAAGCTACCATACATTATCCATGTTGCGTTTAGCTAAATCGATTGCAGGTCAATATCCTCAAATCAATCGTTCACTATTATTTGCGGGTGTTATTATTCATGATGTCGGCAAAACCATGGAACTATCAGGGGCTATTGGAACAGAGTATACCTTGAAAGGGAACTTACTCGGGCATATCGTGATTATGGACGAAGAGATTACAAAAGCTTGCGAAGAACTAGGAATTGACGAAAATCAAGAAGAAGTTCTCTTGTTGAAACATTTAGTGTTAGCACATCATGGAAAATTAGAATACGGGTCTCCAGTTCGACCACAACTACTTGAAGCTGAGGTACTGCACCATATCGACTTATTAGATGCGACGATTACAATGATGTCGAATGCACTCGATAAAACAGAACCAGGAGCATTCTCAGAACGCGTATTTGGTTTAGATAACCGCTCATTTTATAAACCATTATCCAATGAGTAAGAAAATAGTTCGATAGTATGCGCAAATTAAGAAGCCATCACTATTATTAGCAAAACTCCAACCGACATTCATTTAATCGAGGTGTGAAATGAAAACATTGGGTTCAAAAAGACTATTTAAATTGATTTTACAGTTTGCGATAGGCCTTGTATTACTGGGGCTTCTATGGGTTTTGTTTAGTTTTATTCGTCCAAAATATAATGATGATGCTTTGTTTTCTTATGAAATCATCAATCAATCAAATCAGAATATAGAAGAATTGATTATTGGTGAATATTCTGAGAACGACATTAACTCTCCAGAGGATCGAGTGTATTTAAAAAAATTAGCAGCTCATTCTAGAACAAAAGGAGCAGTAGACATTTCTAAATCAGAAAGAAGTGTTTCTCCGTTCTATTTAGATTATGTATATCAAGGGAAAAGGAAAACGTTGCTAAAAACGGTATCGGTTGAAACTCGGCCAAAGGGACTTCATATCACTATCACTATTAAGGATGTGGATAATGAAGGCTACATGACGGGGACTACCGAAATTAATTCATTTATTTTTGAAAAAAGAGAATTTACTCCAGAAAGTATAAAAAGAGCAGAAAAAGCTAATAGTACACCATGAAAAATAGTTAGAGTGGAATTAAGAGGAATTAAGCTAATCTAAAGCTTAGTTCCTTTTTTTATATTGAAGCGGTTGTCTACCTGTGCTACCATAAACAGAAGAGCTAGGAGGAGTATCGATGAACCCAATAGGAACAAAAAAACAATTCACACAAAACGGTTAATTCTCAGACCATTTCAAGTGGAGGATGCACAAGAGATGTTTGAAAACTGGGCAAGTGATCCTGAAGTGACGTATTATTTCAACGTGGCTTCCACATGAGTCTGTGGAAACAACTAAGGAGAGTCTAAAAAGATGGGTGGAAGGTTATCAAAAATCCGCTACAGTTCAAGTGGGCAATTGTCTTGAATGACGAGGTCGTCGGTAATATTGATACCGTGTATGTAAAAGAAAAGATTGACGCTGTTGAGATTGGGTATGCACTCAGTCGCAAATGCTGGGGAAAAGGAATAATGACAGAGGCGTTGATTGCAGTTAGTCGCTATTTATTAGAAGAGGCGGGATGTAACCGGATTTGTGCCCGACATGATGTAAATAACCCAGCCAGTGGAAAAGTAATGCAAAAGGCTGGAATGACTTATGAAGGCACACTGAGACAAATTGGCAAGAATAATCAAGGGATCTGTGATATGGCGTATTATTCAATCATTAAAGCAGATTTGTTAAAGTAGGAGGAAAAGATAAATGTGTCTGATTTGTGATCGGATTGAATTGATCAAACAAGGAAGAAATCCGCATTTTGTTAAAGAACTTGAAACAGGTTATGTAGTGATAGGGGATGGACAGTATTTTAAAGGGTACACCTTGTTTTTAGCCAAACAACATGTAACAGAATTGCATCAAATGGAACCAGAAGAAAAACTTAAATTTCTCGAAGAAATGAGCATTGTTCAAGAAGCTGTTGCAAAAGCATTTCATGCGGAAAAAATGAATATCGAATTACTTGGAAATGGAGATGCGCATGTCCATTGGCATCTATTTCCAAGAAAATCAGGAGATATGAAGGATTATGGTCATAATGGTCGAGGTCCTGTGTGGTGGGTTCCTTGGGACGAAATGTCATCTGAGGAGTATCAACCAAAAGGCGAAACATTAGAGCAATTAGTGACCCAATTAAAATCTTTTTTATAAATGTTTATGAGGAAAGGCATCTACGTCATGTAGGTGCCTTTTTAAAAATTTTTCAAAACTGTGAGCAGATTCTTTTTGAAATTTTTTTGGAAAAACAGTGTATACTCAAAAGTGTAATAAAAATAATTACAGTTAGAAAGGTGATTTATATGACAACTTCAGTGAAGAATATTATTATCGGATTCGGTAAAGCTGGAAAGACTTTTAGCCGGTTATTTAGGAAGTCAAGGAGAAGAAACAATCCTTATTGAAAAAAATCAAAAGCAATGTACGGAGGTACTTTGTATTAATGTTGGATGTATTCCAACTAAAAATTAGCGACGAAAAGCTGCTCGTAAACAATATTCAACAGAAGAAGCAAGTACTTATTATGCAAAGAGCGTTCAAGAGAAAAAGGCTTTAATTTCTGCATTAAAACCAAGCGAACTACAATAAAGTAGATTCAGTTGAAAAAACAACCATTATTGACGGAACTGCTCGTTTTGTGGATGACCATACTGTAGCTGTAGAGACTGCAGAAGGAGAGAAATTATTTAAAGCAGAACGTATTTTTATTAATACAGGTGCTACTCCATTTGTTCCACCAGTAGAAGGGTTAACGATTGGAGGAAATATTCATACTAGCGAAACAATTATGGATATGGAAGAATATCCTGAGAGCCTAGTCATCATTGGTAGTGGATTTATTGGATTAGAATTTGCGGCAACTTATGCTCAATTCGGGACAAAAGTGACCGTAGTGGATATCTTTGATACATTCTTACCTCGTGAAGATGATGATGTATCTGCTGCTGTTAAAGAACAATTAGAGTCATTAGGGATTTCCTTTAACTTAGGAATTCAATTAAAAAATGTTCACCAAGAAGATGGAAAAGTAATCATTCAAGCGGTAACGGGAGAAGGAACACCTTTAGCCTTTACTACGGATGCAGTTTTAGTAGCAACTGGACGTCGTGCAAATATTCAAGGCTTAGATTTAGATAAAGCAGGAGTGGCTGTAAGCGAACGTGGTACGATTCAAGTAAATGAATTTTTACAAACAAATGTCCCTCATATCTTTTGCAATGGGTGATGTGAACGGTGGACCACAATTCACATTCGTATCATTAGATGATTTCCGTATCGTAAAACGCTTCTTAGCAGGGGATACAAGCTATTCAACGAAACAACGTGCGAAATTCCCTACAGCAACCTTCATTAACCCACCTTTAGCAAGCGTTGGTTTAAATGAAAAAAACAAGCAAAAAGAAGCTGGTATCGAAGTGAAAGTTGCCAAACTCCCTGCAATGGCGATTCCAAAAAGCTAAAATTATTGGAAACCAAGTCGGATTCTATAAAGTGTTAGTGGACGCTTCAAATAACCAAATCGTTGGTGCAACATTATTTGCAGAAGAAGCACATGAAGTGATTAATATTATTGCAACTGCAATGAATGCAAACTTACCTTACACAGTTCTTCGCGATCAAATCTTTACACATCCAACAATGGCTGAAGCATTGAATGATGTATTCGGAATGATTCAATAGGTGATTTAATGGGAAATGACTTCATCGTAATGATTCATTGTCTGACCTATTTAGCGATTCATCATGATAATCGTTATTCCAGTAAAGAGCTGGCTTTTTAACGCTTGTAGTAATCCGGCTATTGTCAGAAAGCTCATGAGTTTAGCTGTGAAAAAAGGATGGGTGAGTACAGCTGCTGGAAAAACAGGGTGGATATCAATGGATTTCAGATCCTCTACAATTAAAATTAGGAGACATCTTTATACTCGTTTCTGAAGATGCGCCCTAGAAAAAAACGTTTAAAGACGCTTCAGACCCATCTTGCCTAGTAAGTTCTCGAATGGGAAAAATTATGGGCAAACCTACAAGAAGAGCAAATCCAGGAACAAATTCGATTCTATAATCAAAAACGATTCAAGATATGATTGATAAGGTACAAGAACAATAGAAGGAAAGACCGAGAGTTTCTCGGTCTTTTTGCTTTTTATAAAGGAAGAAGTTTGCGATGTTTGTAGAACTCTTTAAAAAGTTTTTTACGAAGCAAAGGAATGCTTGAAAGAGTTCTAATGCACACGAAAAGAGCATTTTCGAAGGACTTTGAAATTCGCAATATGTCGACAATTATGGTATTCTAAAAGAGCATATATGGTGGTGGAGTCCGCCTCAAAAAGAAATAATTGTAAATAAAAAGAAAATGAGAGGTAAATCATGAGTTCAATTAAAATCATCGCACTTGGTGGTGTGAGAGAAAACGGTAAGAGCTTATATGCCGTTGAAGTGGAAGAAGAGATCTTCGTCTTAGATTGCGGTCTTGTCTATCCAGAAGATGAACTATTAGGGATTGATGTTGTCATTCCTGATTTCACATATTTAGAAGAAAATAGAGACCGTATTGCAGGGGTCTTCTTAACGCACGGACATGCCGATGCTGTAGGAGCCTTGCCTTATTTCTTACAAAATATCGATGCACCGGTATTCGGTTCGAAATTAACGATTGCTCTTGCAAAATACTATGTAGAGTCTTCAAACGTTGTTAAAGGATTTGACGACTATCATGAAGTAACAGAAAATACAGAGATTGATTTTCCAACAGCAACTGTGAAGTTCTTTAAAACAACGCACACAATTCCAGATTCATTAGCGATTGTGATTAAAACTAGCGAAGGAAATATTGTGTACACTGGGGACTTCAAGTTCGATCAAAGTGCTGCAGTGGAATATCAAACAAACTTTGGACGTATCGCCGATGTCGGTGAAGATTATGTATTAGCGCTTCTTAGCGATTCAAGTGACGCAGAAAGCACAGTCGAAAACGTCAGCGACCGTAAAGTAGCCGAAACGATGTTAGAGACATTTATGAATGCAGAAGGCCGTATTATCGTTGCCTGCGTTGCAAGTAATATTTTACGTATTCAACAAGTCATTAATGCTGCTTACGAGTCAGGCCGCAAGATTTTCCTAACAGGATCTGAGCTTGAAGAAATCGTCAATATCGCATTAAGCTTAAATAAATTAACGGTTCCAGATAAAGAGTTAATCGTAAACTTCAATCAAATGAAGAAATTAGCCGATGATGAATTAGTCATCCTTGAAACTGGAAATGCCGGAGAGCCAATTAAAGCCTTGCAAAAAATGGCGCTTGGACGTCACCGTCAAGTGAACTTACACGAAGGCGACTTAGTGTATATCGCAACAACTCCATCTGTAGCAATGGAAACACAAATCGCTCGTACGAAAGACTTAATCTACCGTGCGGATGCGGAAGTGTTCGAAATGGCTAACAGCAAGAAATCAAGTGGTCACGCAACTCCAAACGACTTGAAGTTGATGATGAACTTACTTCAACCAACATTCTTCATCCCAGTTCAAGGCGAATATCGCAGCCTCTTAGCGCATGCAGAACTTGCCAACGAATTAGGCATTCCATATAAAAACATCTTCATTCCTGGTAAAGGGGATGTCGTGGAAATCGAAAACGGCCGCATGAGCGTTACTGGACAAGTTCCAGCAGGAAATGTCTTAGTAGACGGAATCGGTGTTGGAGATATCGGAAATATCGTTCTAAAAGACCGTAAGATTCTTTCTGAAGACGGGGTGTTCGTTGCCGTTGTGACGATTTCAAGACGTCTAGGAAAAATCCTTAGCGGACCACAAATTATTTCACGCGGATTCGTATATATGAAGACGAGTGAAGAACTCTTAACAGAAGCACAAAAGATTGTGACAGATGTTGTCGAAGAGAACTTAGCAAGTGATGATTTCGAATGGCCACGCCTAAAACAAGAAGTCAGAGACGCGTTAAGTCGTTACTTATTCGATAAAACAAAACGTCGTCCAGTCATCTTACCGATGATTATGGAAGCTTCTAACTATAAGAAATAATTGAATTTAAGGAGATTAGAATGAATTCAAAAGCAGTTAAAATCTTACTTGAAGTACTTGGAGCCGTTGTGGTAAGTGCGATATTATCGTTTATCCCACAAGAGGCACTTCCATTTGTCGTAGACCTTGCGATTATCCCATTAATCTTCGTGGCATTACGTCGCGGTTTAGTGTGGGGATGCATTGCGAGCGTGTTGTTCGGTGTCATCCATATGTTTCTTCATCCAAGTGGAGCAGGATACTTTATGGTTCCTTTCCACGATTCAGTGATGGGATACGGATTCGTGGGCGTTGCAGGATTCTTTGCACGTAACACCGTTCGTACAGCCTTCAATGCGCGTACATCATCAACAACATTAAACGTTGTAACAGCAAGCATTATCGCAACTTTTGTCAGCTACGGTTTCCATGCGATTGGTACAGCCATCGGTGCACCATCTCTATTCTCAGCTGAGAAAAGTAGCCCTAGCACAAGGGTTCTTCGGCTTTGGGCATGAACTTTGTAGTGACATTAGTAGTGACACTTGTACTTTTAGTAACACCAATTTACGTGAAACGTTCGCTATATATTCCAAAAGGAACACGTTTCTTATCACGTCGCGAACAATCACATTTATTAAACGATTAATAGTAAAACAGAGAAAGACCCTGATTCGTCGCGGTCTTTTTTCTTTCAATTTTGAGAGGAGAGCCAATGGCATTTATTAGTTCGATTCTTTATATCATCATTTTACTTAATACCATTGCCGCAATTATCACGGTGTTTCGTGAGCCTCGTGAAATTGCTGCGACATGGGGATGGCTGATTGTCCTTGTGATGCTACCAGTCATCGGATTTATCATTTACTTCTTCTTTGGACGACGCATCCGTAAAAAACGCATCTTTAATTTGCGCGCTCAAGAAACGGTCGGTCTGCAAGAATTAGTCGAGCAGCAACAACGAGATTTGGCTTATACGAAGGGAAAAATCGGACCTGCAAAATTCCGTTTTAAGAACCCGTACCAAGAAGACTTAGCATCCTTCTTCCTTGAAGCCGATGATGCGATTATCACCGAGAATAATGATGTAGAGATGTTTGTGGATGGACAAGAGAAGTTTAACCGTCTAAAAGAAGATATTAAAAACGCCAAACATCATATTCACTTACTTTATTACATCTTCAACCAAGATGAAATTGGCGAAGAAATCATGCAACTTTTGATCGATAAAGCCCAACAAGGGGTCGAAGTGCTTGTCATTTATGATGCCCTAGGGTCACGTATGACACGCAATTCTTTTTGGAATAAGCTGCATGAAGCAGGTGGTCAATCTGTTGCCTTCTTCGGGTACACATTGGGATTTATCAACTGGCGTATTAACTATCGTAATCACCGTAAGCTTGTTGTGATTGACGGTAAAATCGGCTATATTGGCGGATTTAATGTCGGAGACGAATATTTAGGTAAAGGTCCACTTGGTGCTTGGCGAGATACACATCTCCGCATTGTTGGGGATGCTGTTTATTCATTGCAATCGCGTTTCTTCGTTGATTGGAACGCCGCGGTTAAAGAAGAACAAAGACGAGAATTTATTCCAGAGTATTTCCCGCTAACTCAGGCAGAGGGCGATAATACCATTCAGATTGTTTCAACGGGCCCAGATAGCGATGTTCAGAAAATCAAGTTTGGCCTTATGAAGATGATTTTAATGGCGAAGAAATCAGTGTGGATTCAAACTCCATACTTTATCCCAGATGAGAGTATTCAAGAGGCATTAAGTATTGCTGCGATGTCTGGAGTGGACGTACGCGTGATGATTCCATGTAAGCCGGACCATCCAGTCGTTTATCGCGCGACAGAATATTATTCAAGCCAATTATTGAAATCAGGCGTGAAGATTTACGTGTATCAAAAAGGATTCCTTCATGCCAAGACAATGGTCGTCGATGGTGAAATGGCAACCGTTGGGACTTCGAATTTCGATATGAGAAGTTTCCGCTTAAACTTCGAAGTGAATGCCTTTATTTATAACGAACAGTTTGCTAAAAAAGTCGAGGAAGATTTCGCGAATGACTTGAAGAACTGTACCATCGCCAACGAAAAATACTTCGAAAAACAAGACCGCTGGAAGAGATTTAAACAGAAATTTTCTAGGTTGTTTGCACCAATTTTATAGGATACGAGGGCGAACGCTCAGGACTGAATCACTGGACTGATATGACGCAAGGGGCTTGGAACAAGTCGTGCGGGCATATCAGGAAGTGGACGTCAGTCGTGTGAGCCCGAGTTCAACTACATAGATGTGAGAAATCGCGTTCAGAAATGGAACGTTGGACTCGAACGCCGGAAGGAACGTGAAACGTTCTGCGGACGTTTGAGGAAACGCACGCCATTTCTGCGATTGCGAGCTCAACTACATAGGATGTGAGAAAAGGCGTTCATAGGCGATGACGGTTCGCAGTTTAGCCGAAAGCGGTCTGTAAGACCGTGCGGACTAAACTCGAAAGGCTTGAGCCTATGCCTTTTCGAACTCAACTCCAAAAAATATCAAAAATCACTACAAATAAAATGTACTCACAAGCATTTGTGAGTGCATTTTTTATATTGTCTTAATCGAAAAAGGCCAAATATGGACATGTCCATATTTGGCCTTTTTTGCTTTGATTCGATTCAATTTTAAAAATAAACATTACCATATTTGGTAATTACCATATATGGTAATTGCAGCTTTAATCTAATTCCATGCAAGCAACAATTTGATCCACATTCAAGATATGAGTGATATTAGATCCTTCTTCTAAAAATACAAAGTGGTTATTCATTTGAATAGGGCTCTTAATCATACCGTTCTTCGTAAATGTAATTAAATTCCCAGCGTTATCGTATTTCTCGAAGTGGAGTACGATTGATTTCTTGAAGTAGAAGCTGTGGTGAATTTGTTCAACCACGTCAATTAGTGGCATAACAGTTGGTTTAAAGAACACATCTCTTTCTTCATATTCCTCTTGAGAGACTTGTAGTTTATTGATTAATGGTTTGATAAATGATGTAAATGTTGATTTGCGTTGTTCCATTTTCGATACCCCCGAACATTTGTTTGCATATTTATTATACGAACAAATGTTCCAAAAAGCAATAGAAAAGAAAAAAATTTCTAAAAAAGTTGTGTTTCTTCCTATTTATAAAGTTTGAGTTTGCCCGAGAATATGGGGAATTAACGTTTGAATGAAAGCAAAATAAAGTTTATAATAGTAAAGAAAGCATTTTACTATTCGTGAAAGCGAATGGATTGGAGGTGTCACATGAGTCAAGAGATTCTAAATTCTGTTTTGGCCATTGAGTCTGAAGCAAAAGCGTTGAAGGAAAAATTCGAAGAACAATTATCCCAAACACATGAAGCAACAGATCAACGAGTGAACGAAGCTAAATCGAATATGGAACAATCGTTAGAAATCTACAAAGCTGAGTTGAAAGAAAAAAATCAACAAAAGAAAGTAGAGTTCGAAGCGAAAGTGAAAGAAGATGAATTAGCGGAGATTGCTACTCTAACAGAACGTTTCAATCATCTGAAACAGGATTTAGTTCAGGATACTGTGAAGGAGGTGTTGAAGAGATATGGCGATAGCTAAAATGAGTAAGGTGATGTTGATTGCCCCAACGGACAAACAAAATGACCTATTGGATGCTATTCAAGAATTACAATCTTTAGAAGTAACCTCGCTAGATCAGGCGAAAGAACTATTTACCGAAAATTCCATCGCTTTACAAGAAGTGGATACAGAGGAAATGAACGCTCTTCAACAGAAATTCGAAGGGATTCATGCGGCCATTACTTTTGTGGAAAAAAATCAAAAGCAACCGTCATTAATTCAAAAGTTAAAAACTCCAAAAGAGCAATTCACACTATCTGAATTACAAAAGGAAGTCCAATCATGGGACGCTGATGCATTAGTGGAACATGTAGAGAGTATTCGTACAACTCTTCGTAAGAAAGACGAGAAATTAAAAGAACTTCGTGAGAAAGAGGCGTTACTCCGTAAGTGGAGTGTGCTTGATTTCTATCCGAAAGATATCTTTAAACATCCGTATACGAAAACGAAAATGGGGACGATTCCTCAAGCGACAGATAATGCTTACTTGGAAGGATTAAAACAGAGTGAATTGATTTCTGTTCACGAAGTGTATCATACACGTGAAGAAATCGGATTATTGGTGACATATCCACGAAAAGCACAACAAGCTGCGAAAGAAGAGTTAGCCAAAGCGCACTTTAGTATTGTATGGTACGCATTTGAAGAAGCTCCTTCTGTTGAATTAGAGAAAAATCTAAAAGCGCAACAAGCAGTAGTTGAGGCTAAAAAGAAAGTATTAAATGATTTGCAAGAAGAAAAAGACCTTCTTCGCCAGTTACAGCTTTCTGCGGAAGTGACCTACAATGAATTGCAAAAAGAACAAGCTAAAAATGAATTGGTGAATGGACAACATGTATTCGTACTTCAAGGGTGGATGACTCAAAAAGCAGCAGAGGCTGTTGAAAGTCAACTGAAAGAAAAATTAGGAGAAGGCGAATATGTCTTCTTACCACTAGAGATTGCTGAAGAAGAATACGAAGAAGTGCCAACTGTTTTAGAAAACAATGCCTTCTTACAACCGTTTGAAAATCTAACAGAAATGTATGGATTACCAAAATACGGTGAATTAGACCCAACGCCTTATACAGCACCATTCTATCTTGTCTTCTTCGGGATGATGGCAGCAGACTTAGGGTACGGTGTACTTCTGTGGTTGGGAACATTCATCATGTTGAAGTTCTTCCATTTTGATAAAGGAATGAACCGTAATTTGAAGTTCTTCCACTTATTAAGCTACCCAGTCATGATTTGGGGGATTATATTTGGATCAGCATTCGGTGCGGATTTACCATTCCAGCCGCTATCATTATCTAAAGACTTAATCACGATTATGATTCTATCGATTATCTTCGGGGTTATTCAAATTATGGTCGGATTATCACTAGGGGCTTACTCAAATCTGAAGAAAAAAGCATATACCGATGCCTATACAAGTCATCTTGGATGGTTAGCCATTATTACGGGAATCATTCTTTATGTCTTAGGGTCAATGGTACTCAATATTTCTTGGATTGCGACAATCGGTTCATCGATTGCGATTATCGCAGCTGTTGCGATTGTAGTCGTAACTGTCTTATCAAGTGAGAACAAGTGGGGCGGTTTGGCGAGCAGTCTATATAACTTGTACGGAATTAGTGGATACGTAGCAGACGTCGTGAGTTATACTCGTTTAATGGCGTTAGCTGTATCAGGAGGAAGTATCGCGAGTGCGTTCAATATGTTGGTAGGATTCCTTCCACCAGTTGCACGATTTACAGCAGGTATCTTCTTAATCGTAGCATTACAAGGATTGAATATTTTCCTTTCATTCCTTGGGGCTTATGTTCACGGCTTACGTTTACAGTTCGTTGAATTCTTTGGTAAATTCTACGACGGCGGCGGGCACGCATTAAAACCGTTCAAAACATATGAAAAATACGTTGATATTAAACAACAGAAATCAGAATAAATGGAGGAAATATAATTATGACAAACTGGTTAACATTTTTCGTTGAAAATGGTGGAGGGCAAATCTTTGCCGCTCTAGGGATGGCAATTGCCATTATATTCTCAGGGATTGGATCAGCAAAAGGGGTAGGGATTGCCGGTGAAGCAGCTGCTGCCTTAATTAAAGAACAACCTGAAAAATTCGTTCAAGCATTAATTTTACAACTATTACCTGGTACACAAGGAATCTACGGATTCATCGTTGCCTTCTTCATCATGATTAACATGTCAGCTTCAATGACTTTAGCAGCTGGTTTATACTTATTCATGGCAGCTTTACCAATCGCATTCACTGGTTTATTCTCAGGAATTGCTCAAGGTAAAGTAGCAGCAGCAGGTGTACAAATCTTAGCGAAAAAACCTGAAGAATCTACTAAAGGGATTATCTTTGCCGCAATGGTTGAAACTTACGCAATCTTAGGATTACTTGCTTCTATCTTAATTATCATTAACAAAGGTTAAGAGGAGGGGTATTCTTGAAAGATTTAGAGCAACTAAAACAACTTATTCTAGCGGATTTAGAAAAAGAATCAAAGCAGCGAATTGAGGTTGCTACTAAAGAACAAGAAGAACGCATCAATCAAATGAATGCACAATATTCGCAACAAGAAATGGCGAAGAAAACGGCATTAAAACAAGAAGCAAAATCACAATACGAAAAAGAGCAACAGACTATTTTGAACGCAAGTAAAAAAGAAGTCTTGCGCGTCAAACGTGAACTTCTTGAGAGTGTATTTGAGGACGTTCTACAAGTAATGTCAACCTGGAGTGGGGAAACATTACGTCTCTTTATCGAGTCAGCTATTCGCAAATTACCAAAACAACAACAAACAACTCTTACTTTTGGAGAACAAACCGTTTCTCGTTTGAGCGATGAAGATAAACATGCATTAACTTCGCAATTTGCCTTTGTTCACATCGACGCAGCGACTCTTCCAAAAAAAGCAGGATTTGTGTTGAAACAAGAAGGAATCGAATATAACTATTTATTCGATGCATTAATTGAAGATTTAAAAGAAGAATATTCACCTATCTTAGCTAGAAAAGCATTCATTGGGTAAGGAGGGATGGAATGAATGATTTAGCCTATTCAGGAGTGAATACGACTGT